>ERZ857922.198-NODE-198-length-94120-cov-4.118078_pt1 | contig 94120 bp, 77 predicted proteins | sample MGYA00519579_ERZ857922 | MGnify/ENA primary metagenome ERZ857922 (study PRJEB31778, sample SAMEA3449375) | human gut metagenome | biome: human gut; feature: human-associated habitat; material: faeces | place: United Kingdom | collected 2010/2012 ... | reverse complement strand
TTAGTAAAACTACTGCGAGGTCTAAGTTCCATTTCGTAATTATCAGGAAGAGCAAAATGAAGACCTGTATGAACAACTATTCTATCATCTTGTTTAATCTCTATATTCTTAGCATAGACATCACAACAAGCATCTCCTTCTTTACCATAAGTAGGTAATGGAACAGATTTATCTTCACGCCATACTTTAACAGAGACATTATCAATGTCTCGTTCTAGTTTATCGAAGAGTTCATCTTGAATTAATAAACCACTGTTAAATTCAATAATAGCATTAGCTATTGCTTTACTTAATTTACTCATTATAATTATTGTTTTTAAATTTATGATAAGGACAATCAGTAGGATTACTAGGTCTTCTATAACAAGAAGTAATAATAGTATCACTACTTCTTTCTAAGCACGTATAATGTTTATAAAAACAACCTTTTTCTCTCTTTACTAAATGAATACAGTTACCACAAGTTCTGACTTTATTCTTCTTTTCCATATAGATACTTTAATAAATGAACAAACCTGATTATAAATATTACAAATAGAACATGACCTAATATTGGAATAAAGAATAAAAAACAGTTAAGAGCAACTGTGCTTATTACCTCATCATCTAATCTTTCTTTGGTAATTCTTAGTGCTATCCAAGTTAATATAATCTGAATAAAACATTCAATAACAGGGACATCTAATAAGATTGTTTTTAATACAGTTTCTAACTCCATTCTTTACCACAGTTAATACACTTAAAAGCAATTGGGTCATTTTCTTCTTCCCCGTGGAACTTCTTCTAGTCTAGCACCACAATTAGGACAACGTGGAACAGTAAATAACCCAATTAGTTTCTTAATAAAATTCTTTATTCCCATACACCAGCCAATGCGTAATTAAGAGCTTTAAGACTAGTATTATAGTCGCCCTCAAATACAGTGTTCTTTAAACGAAGCTCTTCTGTCTTATAGTCTTTGACATTAGAGAAGTAGCCAGTAACAGCATTATAAGCACCATAAGCTGTACCTGCTATTTGTCTTTGTCCGACACCTTCTTGATAATACTCGAAAGTATCACAAAGAGTATTTAGTTTCTGCATAGATATTTCAGCAGCTTCAAAAGCAGAATTGTTTCTTCGGAATAAACCGTTATATAGATTCAATTCATCTACTCTTTCAAATTCTTCCCCTGTAAGGAAAGTTGCCGACAGATACTTCTTTACTTCTTCATCCGATACTTTGGTCTTAAACAACACTTTGTACATATCTTCTTCCTCTTCTATCTTACGTTCAGTAAGACCGAGTATTTCAGGAACAGTAAGTATCTTACTATTAACACCTTTATTATGTCTGAAAGATATATAACTTTCAGCAGATATTTTAGCAGAATGAAGAGCGTTCATACAAATAACTCTTACAGGAGTAATCATCATTTGTACAGCACTACCGCCATCATGGCTATTAGTAAAGACAAAGTAATGTTGAATAGTATCATTAACACCACCAATATTAATATCCTTGTCAAAACTAGCTGACATGAATATCTTTTGTCCATAACCAAAGTAACCTGCTCTATCAAGTTTAACTCTACCACCAAGAGCATCATCGAAGAATCCGAAAGCCATTTGATTTTGTACTACTTCATAACGAGACTTTACTTTCCCAAGAGGAATGTTAGAATCTGTACGATAAGTTGCAAATTCACCAGGAACATCAACAAATTCAAACCCATTAACTACATTAGGAAATATAGAACCATCACGACTAGCACCATTATCGTGTGCTGGCATTTTGGCAGATAGCTGACATTTAGCAACTGTATAATCGAGTTTAGCTTTTACAATAGCTTCTTCTGTTGTCTTACAATCGCTAACATCTATACCTATTTTACCTCTCCAAGCAATTCCTTTTGCTTTGAATTTACTTCTATAACTTGAATCTCTAAAGTTAAATTCCATAATTATATGTATTTACTGATTTCTATCATAGCTTGTTCACGAGTACATCCAAAGGAATTCATTATTCTTTGAATAAGTTCTTCTACCCAATCTTCTACTTCAAACATATTACTTAATTATTAATGATGTATTACTTTCTTGTTTAGTAATAGTAAGGTCAGCATCCATACTCAAATTAGCTGCGATAATAGACTTACTAGTACAAGACTTAAATTCTACCTTATGAGGATTTTGTCCAATCCATTGAGCAAGATTAAAGTTAGTAACATTTGCAAGTTCTGATAAACGAATATGAATTGATATTTCAGTATCAATAGAGAACACATCGTCAACAGTAACATCTACAAATGAAGATTGTTCAGATTCCTGCTCCTCTATGGGGGAACTTTCAGCTTTCATGTGAGCACTGATAATACGAGATAGATACTCAATACTAAGACTTTCTTTAATTTCAGTACTCGCAAGATATTCAGTAACTATATCCATAAAGTGTCTGATAATATCAGCAATACGAACATCGTCTAACTTAGTAACAGTAGTATTACGAGAATAGACCTTATAAGTACTACCTTCAATTACTTTGTTACCGGACTTACCAGTAGAACCAAACATTATAACTGCTTCAAGAACCGCATCTTTAAGACGTTCAAGAGTATTATTTCTTGTTTTCTTAATTTGGTTAACACGAGCAACTTCGTCACTACATTCTTTAACGTCACACTGATAACGTTTAATTACTTGAAGATAATCTCCAATCTTGTCTTTAAGATTATCTTCTGTAATACCTAGTTTAGCAACAATTTCTTCTGTTGCTTCACCTTCTTCGAGTTGCAAGATAATATCCTGCAACTCTGCTTTAATACTAAATAAACTACTTCCCATTATGTCTTAATTTAAAATAAGGTTTATCTTTAGTAGAATAACACATATAACTAACAGGACAATCCATAGTTCCCCGTCTTTCACAATCATGGCATCTAGGAGAATTATCCTTTTTAATTGGTTTTAATAGTTTATCTATTAACTTCTTTAGAACTTTCATTTTCAAATACATTTATTGGATATTTACTTTTAATTTCGATAACACTTCCTTCAACAATAGTATCTCCTCTTTTAATAGCTCTAATACGAACTTTTCTATGATATGCAGCTTCTTTAAGATTACTTCCAAATTGATTAATTAATCTTTTATTTTTATAAATAGCTACATAAAGACCTACTTGATATTGTTGAGTAACTATCTCAACTTTACCAAGTTCTTTATCATTTATTACTGTTATCATATTCTTCTTTGATTAACTTATTCTGTTCAGATATAGCTTTCATAATAAGTTCACGAGAATCCCAAAGACTTTCAGCACCAACACTTAGATAATAATGTTCAAGTACTTGTTCATTAGACATATTTTGAAAGTCTATAATATGAGGACAAGCTATCATAACTTCATTAAATTTCCTAGTAACATCATTCAACAGATTATATAGTTTACTACGAATAACCATATTATCTGTATTATTCTGTCTTATTCTAGCAATAAGAGCAGGAATTATCTCACTATTATGCATTATCTAATGATTTAATATATTTAATAGCTTCATCATGAGAATCACACAATTTATCTAATTCAATACTGCGTTTCCAACCATCTCCTTCATTAGTAATAACAGTAACACCATATTTACCTTTAAAGGTTATACCATTTACTTCTCTATTATAGAGTCCGTGTTGATTATCTTTTTCAGAACAACTAAGTTCTATAATATGATTACCAACAGTATGATAACTATCAATAATAGGAGTAAAGAAATTAGTTCCTTTAACTACACTTTGAAATATTTCATCTTTTCCCATATTACTTAGCTAATAATTCATCAAGATAAGAATCTAAGTTTTCAATAATTATATCCAGACAATCTAATTGTTTCTTAAATATCATTAGATTAAAGTTACCAATATAACTATCTGTTCTACGAGTATAAGAAAGTCGACAATCTTCGTAATTGCTATTAGCTTCTGTACGAGTACTTTTTAACTGATTTATAAGATTAGTAAGAATAAATACCTGTCTCTTCTTATCTTTCTTACTTATTTCAGATATAATATCTGAAACACTTTTTATCTCATTTTCCATACTTACTTCCAGTTTGATTTCTACACCATTCAATATTAGCATAATGATTGTTAGCACTGTTACCGTCTTTATACCTAACATATTTATATACATTAGGTTTAGGATTAGTAACAAATGCTTGAGCAACGAGAGTAGCTATAAATAGCTTAGCACTATTACCATTGTGAAACAATGTAACATGAGGTCGTTCGCAACCTTTACCACGATACCATTTAAGATAACGTTTACGATTATCAGACCAAACTCTTCCATCTTCTCCTATACAATAATTAGGAAAATTAGGAATAGTAACAAATCTAACTAAATTTTTAACTTCTTCCATACTTTCTATTTAAATAACGTGCACGTTGTTTAGCTTCTTCATAAGAATATACTTTCCTATGCTTAGCAAGATGGGCAAACAAATCAAGAGGACCATAAACACCAGCAGTCCTTTTAATCTTACCATCAAGATAATTGTCGATTTTCTTAGATAGTTCTTCACGGGTTATCACAATATATAAGAATCTAATATTGTTTCTATAAGCAATATTATCATCAGGTTGTTTAACTACTATATATTTAGCTTTTATCTGCTTTTTCTCCATTATCGGTTTTACAAATATAATCAATCTTATTATCAGAGCAAAGAAAATCTTACTGTTTTTCAGCATACGCAGAGAGCGATTCTAAGGCTCACTGTTAAACGCAATGCAAAAATAATATAGTTGTTCAGGTAAGTATAGTAAATCGTACAGAGACGAAATATCGGATATTCTCGTTGATTTCCCCCATAAAGAAGTGTCGTTACTGTATACTTCCGACAGTCCTCTTTGAGTATAAGCTAACGATTTATCTCACAATCAGAGTATACAATAGAAACACTAACTTTACAAGGGAACAACAAAAAACCCTACTGCTAATCTCTCGACTAACAATAGGGCAAGGTATCAAACCATGACTTACTTTAACAACTTATATACTATAAGGGTATCATCCTCTTCTTCTTTTTCTAACTTAACGTTAGTATCAGATGTAACACGAAGGCTTCGTATTATATCAGAAGCATTAACAGAATAATAACCATAATCTGAAACAGATACATTTCGGCATTGACCTTGAACATCTTCTGTAAGAAAACCTAGATATATTGATTCTTGTCCTTCCACTGGGTCGAACTTAACCATTAATAACATCTTTAGTTTATCTTTCAGATGTATGTCTTTTATTATCAGTTTCTTCTTCTTATAGTCTATATAAGATTTATTATAATTAACTTTCTTCTTCGATATTATTTGGTAATCCAGTAGGCTCATTATTAAGTATTTTAATTAAATTCCCATGACTCGGGACATTCTTCACTCCTGACCTACATCTATATTCGACAAACGCTGTCTTACCAATAAGTTTATCTTTATTAAGAAGATAACTTTCACGAGTAGAAGCATCACCAATCGGCATACATTCAAAGGTTTCACCATTAACATCATTACGAAGAACGAATTTACTAAACTTAGGTCGTTTAGCTCCTTCGGGAATAATATCAATAATCTTGAATTTACCATCTAGTATTGGTTTACTTTTGTACATAGTAGAATTACGTTTACCAAACTGATATGTAGCATAAGGATTACGAAGAATAGCTCCCTCGAACTTAGCTTCAACAAAGAGGTCTCGATATTTAATAATATCTTCATCTCCATTAAGATTATCGTAAGTATGAATAAGTACGAAACGTTTCTTATTATTCATGTGATAATCAAGAATAGCTTTAGCATCAACGTAATTAGGCATCTTAAACTTACCGAACTCGGATTTCAATAATGATATACGACTAGTTTGAATCATATCATCAACAGCTAAGTCATAACACCAAAATTGAAGAAAACGATTATATGGGCTTTTAAGATTTTCAGCAGCACTTAGAATATCATTTAGTTCAAGACCGGGAATATATAGCTCTCCGTCTAATACTAAACCTTCTTCTAACATACGATTGAATAACTTATCATTAATAACTTCATCAAGCAATACATTCTCTAATACTGGACACTTATATTCAAGTCCTTTACGACTATGAAATACAAGACCTTTAGTTTTAAAGAACCCTGCACCGCGCATAACAGCAGATATATTACAACGAACACCATTAATCTTCATTTGAGCTAATAGTCCTTGTTCGTTATTATATTCATATATCTTAGCTAACATAGGAAGAACAAATCCTTCATTATTAGTATTGTACTTAGGAAGATAACAATCAAGATAATTAAATAAATCATCTTCATTTGTTATTTCAGCAGGAGTATTATCATATAATTCTCCTAATTCAGTACCACCTTCTCTACGTTTAGCAGCAACAATAGTTTTCCATTCTTTCTCAACACCTCTAGGCGGAATATATTCAGATGTAGTACCTGTCTTACCAACAATACCATACTTTAGAATTATCTTATGACCTAGTATCTCTGCTGACCAAAAGATAGGCTTACCTTGTGCATTACGCTTATAAAGAGTAATACTTTTCGATTCACTCATACTTCTTCAATTTTATATTTATTAGGTTGTTCACGCATAAGACCAATAGCAACTTCTCTATCTATTATCATAGACTTATTAGTATCTATAACAATAATCCTAACTTTAGGATTAGGAGGGGAAGATGTAACAGATTTCCGCTCCTTTATGGGGGAAGGTTTGGTAATCCGTTTACTAGTCTTATTAGTTCCCCTTTTCTTTTCGTAAACAATAGGAGGATTAACTTCTTCATATTTAAGATTAGATTCATGAATCTTTTCAAGAGATTCTTTATCATAACCTAAATATATAAGAGCTGCCATTATCCATCTATATCTAAAATGAATAGTTTGAATATAAGGATAATTAGGTAAATCTAATTCATGAAGATAACTAGCAATAGTATCGGAAGTACCGTTAACTTTAAGATTATGTTGAATCATTCTTATATCAGAACCATCTAACTGATAACTAAACGGATTTACGTTGTTTAACTTCATTTGCTGTAAGTCTTACAATTATATACTTTTTAGGTTTACCTATTCTCGCATGATAGAACTTGAAACACTTTAGATAATCAGTACTTTCAGTCCACTGTATAAAGTTTCCTTTAGATACAGATGTATTAGTTTCATAATTAAACTCTCTTGGAATCTTATGACTACTATACATATCTTTATCTAAGTAATTCTTAATGATAGCTAAGTGTTCAGGATTATCAAACTCAAAGTTACCATAAATTTTTATCTTAGAAAAGTCAATTGGTGTACCGTCAGAAAGAGAGAGACGAATTAAAATATCAGGATTATCAACCATTTGTTGTCTGACATCATCAAGATACTTCTCTTCTTCATCTGTTAAAGGATACATAAAATAATAGCTATAAACATTTCCGCTATTACCGAAACTGTTTATAGCTATTCTCTTTAATGGAGCAAATGAATTAAAATCAATTACTCTACGTTCTTCTTGTGCCTTTGGAAGCGGCACATACTCTTCTTCTCTACTCATATTCAAATAATGATTCAGTTTGTTCTATAAACGAATTAATAGTTTCTCTTGAATACATACTAACTAACTCCGAGAAATCTTTAGCACCATAACTTCTTGGAATAACAATAGGTATAATACCATATTCTTTTCGTAACCTACGAGCACCACGTACTCCTGTCAGGTCACAATCAAAAAAAGAAATAAGTATTCCATTATCATTTAGCTTAGATTGAAGCCAGTTATATTCGTAATCTTTGAGAACATAACTCTCCGAAGTAACATTAATTACTCCTATTTGAGACTCTGACAAATTCCCCCGTAAAGGATAGGAATGTAACCAGTAACTTAATGCTAGATTGTCCTTATATGATTTAGTAATAATAATTATATCATACTTAGGTTTATCAAGATTAAGTATTCCAACAAGACCATTATGATTAGTTATAAACTTGATTTCTCCCTTACTTCTATCTCGAAGAGGAAAATAACATTCGATATTATAAATACCGTTACTATCAAGTCCAGTAACATAAGCATAACAAGGGTCTGATTCCTTATATGTATATTTAGGACTAGGTTGACAATACCTATTAATATACATTTGGTCAACAGGATAGACAAAATGAGTATTAAGCCAATGTAGACTAACTCCCCATTTTCCCCAAATATTCTTATCGTTATTAGTCCAAGTTCTAGTAGCTATTTCAATAATTGGTTTACTAGCTTTGATTTTAGATATTACTTGTTTAAGTAAGATTTCATTTTCTTCATCTACTTCTCCGTCATATATTATCTTACGGAAAGTATAAGCTATATGCTTTAATATATAATAGAAATCTGCCTTATTAGCAACATTTATATGACGACCAGTTTTAAAACTTAGTACATAAGCTACTAGGTCGAAACAATCACCAAATAGTACACCTGAAAAATCTCTAATTTTTAGCTTATGTTTATTATTGAAAGCAAAACCTAAAGTAGGATGTTTATCATTTCTAAAAGGAGAACATATAAGAGTATTTAATTCAATACATTCATTTATAGTTTCAAGAGAGATATTACTGTATTTAGCCATAATCATTTCTTGACTAACCTTAGATAATATAAACTCTTTAGTTAAGTCATTTTTGATTCCTCTTTTCATCTATAAAAATATAATATATTGTAGAATCCTTTTCTCTTGCTTCTTTTAGTTTTTTTTTATTTCATCAAGTGTAGGACTTTTCCATTTAAAGCCTCCGCACATAGAATTTACACCTGTTCTAGCTTTAGATATAGCACTATGATTGCAACCTGTATAAATACTAGCATATTGATTATTAAGAAATACTCTAATTCTATTTCCTTCTAAATCACATTGTACAATAGGATTAAAATAATCTTTTATCTTTTGATTTCTAGTACCATAATTAGAATTGTATTTCGGAGTACACCACTCTAAATTGGACACATTGTTATTAAGAGGATTTTCATCTTTATGATTAACTTGTGTAAATTCAATAGGATTAGGATTATCTAAAAAATATTTAGCAACTATTCTATGAATTTCTTTAGTTTTACTAATACTTTGTTTTTTATCACGTAATACTACAAAGGCATAACCTTTAGAATTAACATTGATATCAAGAAGTTTATTAGAATGAATACTGAATATCTCACCTTTATTATTGACAAGATATGATGGAAATTCATCTATAACTTTCCACTCACTTTTTATAATATCCTTTAGTTCCATATCTTTAATTTTTTTTGTTAATCGAAATAATGTTATAATAATTCCCGTAGAATCCAAAAATTCTACGGGAATTATTATAACATTATTAACGAAATATATTTGGATTACTTAGAATGGAAGTCCACCATTATCTTCTGTTTCAGGAGCAAAAGCAGAACTTTCAGTAGGAACAAATCCACCTGCTACACCACCTGCAAAACCGCCCATAGGCATAGATGGATTAACAATTCCTGCACCCATAGGAATACCGCCAATACCAGCAGCAGTTCCAAGATTAGGAGCTTTTCTTTGTTTAGATTGTACACCTTCCATTGGAGCAATACGTTCTTTAGTAATGTCAAACATTAGACTTGGTTCTTTGAAATGGTTAGCATCAAGCATAAACTGTTCTTCAAAGATTCCTTGACCTACAATATTTGGGAATACCAAATCGCCTTCTTCTGAACCTTGACCGGAGAAAGCCCAATCACCTTTGTTCTTATAATAACGATTAAGTCTGAACCAGAATTGTCTAGGTTTACCTGTCTTATCGAGTAATGCAGATTTACCATTCTCACCACCTGTTTCAACAAGTTTAACTACATTGTCAAACAGAACTCCCCAAGCCTTGATAACATCTTCTACTTCAACTGGTTCATACTGACCATTATCGTCATAATCAACATAACCAAGTTCAAGCATTTCAGATTCTTCATCAGTCATTTCACGACCTTTGAATACAACCACATCAAGGAAGTGTTTTATCCAAGCAAAGTCCATATTAATAAACTTCTCTTTAGAACCGCCTGGGATATAGTCAACATTACTTTCGTAAGCCCAAAAGGTTTTACTAGCAACACGAACGTCAGCAGGATTAGTATGCAAAGATGTAGCTTCGATAATAAGTTGCGGAACAGCTTTTCCAGCAAATGCAGGACGCACATTACTATCTTCTTTCATAGTTACCCAAGCAACACGAGCATGAAGATGTCCGACAAATAACCAAATGTTATTAACAGCATCTTTATGAGAGAACTTCTTACGAGCAGTAGTTCTTGTCTCATTACTAATACCTCTACGACGCTTTTTAGTTGCAGTAGTTGCAGCATTATTAGCTGATTGATTAACTACTGGTTCTTCTACTTTAGCACTTTCTTCTTTTTGAGTACTCATAAAATTTGTTTTTATAAAGATTAATACTAACAACAACAAGTTGTACAGGCTTGTTGTTTATTGCAAAGTTTCCAAATATAATAATTTTTTAAATCATAGCCAAATAAAAAAGAGCTAAATTCAATTAAGAATTTAGCTCTTTATAATCTAGCTTTTATCTAACCGGAAGAAGTTCTTATTTAGATGATTGACGAGCAATCGGTTCTTCATCGGCTTTGAAAGAAATCTTATAAGCGTTAACTTCAACAGTTTCTTTTTCATCACCAATAACTTTACCAGTTTCAACAGCAACTACGAACGGTTCGTTCAAGTTAACTTCAAATACACGGTTAAACTTCTCTGCTTCGTCACCGAGATTTTCTTTCAATTCCGACCACATTGAAGAATCGGAGAAAGTCAACGGCAAACCAAGACCAGTAAGATTGGAAGAAGTAGAAGTACGAGCACCAGAGTAAGCACGAGTAGTAGGATTGTAGTCATCAATAGTAACTTCTTCTACTGACTTACCAACTTCTTCTGCGATTCTTTCTTTGTTAAGTTCAAATGCAGCCGCTTTCTGTTCAGCAGTCATACGAACACCTGCAAGTTTGATTTCTCCGTTCTTCTCGAACAAAGGTACACCTTTACAGATACCATATTCACCGAAGTTCTGAATAAGAGCAGCACGAGCAGCTTCTGTACCAAACTCAACATTGTTCTCTTCGCACCATGCCATTACTTCGGCATCACGTTCAGCAATAGCTGCATCAATATCAGCAATATTACTAACAAACTGTACGTTATCACCGGGAACAAGACCCATGATACGAGTTACTGCACCTGCCAAGCTAAACTTAGCTTTAGTACTGTTAGCAGTCAATGTAGGTTCGTTACTAGCTTGCATTACTCTCTTACCGCTCTGAACGGCAGACATTCCAAAATGAAGTCCCATAGTTGTAAAAATTTAAATGATTAATAATTATTAATACTAGGCTTAAAGCCTATTGTTATCTTAGTTTTTGTCTTATTTCGTATCTATTGATTAGTAATAGTTAGACTTCTATTACTATCAAATCTCTACAATATCAGCATCACTGATATTCATATTGTTTACTATCTTAGCTTCTGTTGTTTCCATACAACCAAGTATAACATCAGCAGCTATATCACGAGCAGCTAGTGTAAACGCTCTATGTCCAATAAGAGTTCTCATATATTTAGTATATGTATCTTTACTAGCAAGTCCAGCAGTTACAGCGTCACTATAACTAAAATGTCCTATACTAGTAATAACTCTGTTATCTACCACACGAGTAAGTTTATATTCAGTAATATAATCACAAGGAACATTAGGTATTCGGAAGATTGGAACTAATCCTTTAGCTGCAAAATCTTTAGCTTGTTGTTGATTAGCTGCAACTCCGAACTTATTATTTAACTGATATTCCTTATATATAGTACCATTATAATCTTGATAATTTCTAACTGGATAAATACCAATTTTATCATTATCAGAACTAGCATTAAATTCATCAGCTTCTTTCTTGCTTTTGAATCTCCTACAATACTCTGGTATCTTACTATCAATATAAACATTATTACCGTCTGTATATTCATACAGAGCTATATAATCTTTAGTGCATTCCCATGTTATAGCTGCCTTCAATAATAACGCTTTAATTAAGTGAACGTCTAATGTAGTTTTACCATTAATAACTCCTAGGTGTTCAATACAACTAGTAAATGGTAAACCTAGTTCTTTAGCACGACTATATATTGCAAGACCATCTTGAATAGTCTTAATACCGCACTTATCACTAGACATTACTGATTTCAGATACAACTCTAACTTACTCCTATCATCGGGATTGTAAATGTCTAGGGTATTCAGAGCAGAAGCCATAATCATACTATTATTAGTAGGTTTTGCTTTTGGTTCTGTCTTAGCTAGAGTTTTTTCATTCTCTGTCTTTACTTCTTCCATTATTTCAAAGGTCGCTTATTGATTACTCTACAAAGATACTAATTTCTTTTATAACTCCAAAGATTAGCATCTATTATTCTCCTATTATGAAATCATTTTCACTATCTTTAACTATTTCATAATCTTTTCCTCCTTTCGTTTCTGCTAGCTTCTTTTCTTCATTCGTACCTTTACAATATACCTTATATATTATATTAGGTACGGAACTAAAAGATAGATTAGGTATTCGATATTTTAAGTCTCGTATTGAGCTGCAAAGAGGTGAAGTGAAAATCACTATATCTACAACTCCTATAAAGCTCGTATCAATAGAATTATTTGCCGACAGTACTTTCATATAGTCGTCATTAAATAGCTCCAAATTTCGCGTCCTCTGTGCTCTTGCCTGCATGATTACTGGCTGTCCGATTTTAGCTCCCGTCTTATATACTTTCGGTTTACCTTTCTTATCATAAGCCTGTATTCCTTCCATATCATTATGATAGTTTCCGCAATAGTCATATTGTAGAATACTCATTCCAGTTTGGAATATCTCGCCATTAGTCATAATAGATTTACCCTCATATTTTATATTAGCATTTAGGTACTCTGTTATCTTACTAGCAAACACTCCATTCTTTGAAATAATAAGTATTCTTTTGCCTATATTTTCCTTAACTATATCAAGTATTACATCTAGCTTAACAATATTATCAGTAACTACCTTAGTACGTTCTCTAATAATATTATAAGTTTGAGTAACTCTCTCGACTAAAGCACTAGGATTATATAATTCATCAATCTTACGACACATTGCATCAGTCATATCCATTTTAGCAGACCAACCATTACTTTCTGCTACTTGTAATCTACAAGTTTCAGCAGCAATATTAAGTCTAGTATTACCAACACGACATTCTTCTAACTTTTCAAAAGTACCAAATATAGTAATACTTTCATTAATATATTGGCTGCATTTATCATAATAGATTCTATCAGCATCAGTTAGAATAACACCCTTTTGGTACTCCTTTATGGGGGAATGAATAGAACGATTAATTAAGTGGGCATAATTAATTTCATATACTTTAGGAGCATACTTATACATAAGTACAGCATTATCAGCAACACTATCAATAGCATTAGTAGCAAGTAGTTTAAACTTAAAATAGTTACCACTATATTTCTCTGCAATCTTTCTGAACTTCTTTACATTAATAGTAATAAGTACATCTTTATGACTACTAGGACTAGGTTTATACGGAGAACGCTCAACATAATCACGAGTGAGTATAAGACATCGCTTATCAGTTATTAATTGTTTATGAATCTCTTTAAATTCAGAAGTATTATCAAGATAATAATTAATGTTAGCCCTATCTTCCATAGTCTCTGTTATAATAAGAGACGTTAAATCAGGAGTTTTAGCTACCATTTTATCTAACACCATTGTAACAAAGTTCATTACACTTAGTGGTTCAGATAGAATAACACTACCCACGCCTTTGTTAGCAGACCATTTATTAGCAGCTTCATTATAAATATCAGTTACATCATTCATTTTAATCAAATAAAGTATTTCTCATTCCATGGTATTTCTTAACTAAACGTTTACCTTTACCTTTATTATTACGACTTTGTTCTATTGGCTCTATGATAGCCATAGCTTCATTATAATAATATAAGTAATTAACATTTAATTCAGATATATCAGTATCATCAACAATATTACATATAGAAACACGTTGACCTGCACATAGAGAACTTTTCTTAACTTGTTCTTCGTTACGCTCATTCCAGCCCATACTCTCAACTTTCATCAATGTTCCCCCTGTAGAGGAGATGTAAAACCTTGTATTCCTCTGCACTACATCTGTTCTTATCTTTCCGTCTACAACATGAGTAAACTCTAGTCTATACTTATGATTAACATTTTGAGTACGACAGAAATCAAGAATAGATTTAGCATTTCTAAGAGTTTCCATAACAGGAGTACCATTAATAAAATATTCAGTAACACATTTAGCTACAATAGGAGAATTATATCCTTTAGATAAATCCTCTAAGAACATCTTAGGATTCATTCTACCTTTGAACTTACTACTACCTCCCCGTTTAACAGTAAGATAACTATTAACACCTTCAGTTACATATTTTGTATAATATGTAAATTCTAGCTCTAATCCTAGATGTTTCTCCCACCAATGACAAATATCATCGGCAGTTTGTTCTAATTCTCTAGGAACAATAGTTACAATACCATCAGTATTAGCACTTATAACATGAATACCTGCAAGTTCAAGTTTCTCTATTAACATCAATAAGAATAACTGACCATTAATAGTTACTTGATACATTGCTTTCTTGTCACATAAGAATGACTTCTCACTTCCCATTTTACCAAATATACCAGCATTTGCTACAATCTTTAGACAAGCAGCAGCAGTAGCATGTTTATCTCTCTCCATAACATCAAGAGATTTATCTTTGGCTAAATGTTTATGTTCTAGTCGTTCATCAACAATAGTATCAGCTATACGAAACCATGCTTTAGGAATCAAGTGTTTCTGACATACTTTAAGACTACGTATCATATTAGGATAATAACTTGCAACATCTCTGTCAACAATAATACTATCAGAATTTTCAACATATACAGCCGGAATCTCATTTGAATGTAAACCCCCAGTTGCGATGGTATAGGACGTGCCCATAAAGGTAAATTCCCTGTCAAATTCGCCCTTTTCTCCACGTAAGGTAAGGGAACGTATGTCTGACAAAATATCGTTCAATTCAGGGGTTGAAAATGCGATTTTGTCTGACAAAATTTCGGAAACTACGATTTTCCTACGTATTGTCTTAGTATCAATAAAGGCTTTAGGATGTAGACCAGTAAACTTACTATATAGTTTAACAATAACTTTATCAGCTATTGTACTTCTACTAGCAGAATACACATCTACTTTATATTCTTCACTAATACGATACCTTAAAAGAACTTCTTCCTGATTCATTCTGATTAGCTCGGCAACAATATATACATCATTGTCATTATAATCAGCCATTTCATTAAGATATTCTTTAGGAATAAATCGCTCAAAAACATTACGATAATGAATATTAAGTTCTCTATCAGTCATTCCCTTTGCTTCGGGTAATCTCTCGTGATAATAATGTCTATCTAAATCACCAATAGGTGGCATAGTATACTCTTTTAGATTATACCATTTAATATTAATAGAAGTCTGTTTAAGACTTTTATGATAATGGTCTAACCTAAATATTTGGAACAAATCTAAATCCCTAAATGCAACGTTATTACGAAGTATAAGAGAAGTAAAATTATCAGTCCAAAGAGTATCATTATTAGAACTACGAATAACTCTCTGTGATGTTTCATATAAGAATGTGATTAACTTACTAGGCTTATCAAATTGATTATAATACATGAGCAATGCACTTAACATTAAGCGGTCGTACTTTTTGTTATTGTAGCCGAAATAGTCTGCTTTCTGTTGTAACCAATATAATAAACTGAATAAATCAGTATCATCATCTTCATATAAAACAAAACGTTTCTTAGGTATTGTTTCTAAACGTTGTTTTATCTCTGCAATAGTAAGTTTATCAACAAGAGGAATAGCTTTTCCATCATTATCGACACAATCACTAAATATTTTGAGATAACTACGTAAATCAACAAATACTACCGAGAAGTAATTTCTAGTTACTTCGACATCATAACACATAGAGTTCATACTTATACTTTATTTATTGTCCATAACACAAATATAAACGATTTTTACATCTACTACAAGCTGTATATAATCTACGAAGGGTTTCATCTATATTTCCCCAAGGATTACCAGTTCTAGTATCAAATACAATATCATTTATGTCTACATACACATCAGCATAAGTACTTCCTTGTGCTTTATTTGCAGTAAGAGCAAAACCATAATCTAAATCACGACTGAATTTTATCTTATTAGTAGCTTTATCTAATAGATTAACTAATAATAAGTTTCTTTCCCTAAATTCATAGTATTCTTTCCAACGTTTAGTTCTATTATATTTATCAGCATTAATAGCATTATAAATATAAGATTCACCTAACTTATAATAAAGCATAGCATTATTAAAATCAGAATGGTCTACTACAAATAAAGGCTTAGTTCTATTACCACCATTAACTCGTATGAAGGTTACATTAAATCCATGAATATTATCTCTATTAGTAAAGTTCTTAATATCATGTATTATATAATCTTCGGAATTAATAATAATAGGTTCTCTAAAATCATCAATAAAAGTATTATAAGACATTACTAAATCATTCTTAGTTAGAATTGCTTTACCACTATCTTCAATAATATTCTTACGAATGAATTTATTCCAGTCAGACACAGATTTATTAGTATAAGTAACGAGACGACAAGTATCAACATCTCTAGTAAATTCTTCATTATAAAATCCGTCTATTACAAGAGATTGAAACTCAAATGCACCACAAGTATAATATCCTTTAGTTTGAGTAGAATCAAAAGCATACCGATTTCTATTGATAAACTCTAGGAACTTCCAAGTTCTATTATCAATATCCTTTCTCAATATCCTTAATAATTCACTAACAGGATTACTTTCTTCTTGTCTTACAATCTGTCTAAGAGTATAAAACTTAATATTATCGAAACAACGCGAACGAGTTTCTTTAACAGGTGGTAACTGATAGTTATCCATAACCTACTATATTTCTATAATAGCCTGACTATATCTTAGCTATATAATTTTGCAATAACTTGTTCTTTATATTTGTCTTGTTGTTCTTTAGTTAATCTAAAGAAATCAACAAAAGCAAAACCTTTATGAGACTTTTTATAACCAGTAACAACTTGTTGAACTAATCTAGGATTAAATCCATTATCAGTAAGTTCGTTACCAGAATTATATATACCGTGAATATAAGATTTATTATCTCTTATACCAATAGCTAAATAAATTCTCATAGAAGTTCCTTTAGGAACATATTCATAAGACTTATTAGGATTATAATTATAAGCAAATATCCATTGATAATTGTTATGTAATTGACGTTTACCATTACAACAACTATTAATACAACTAGCAATATATCCGCCTATTTCTTCTGCTTCTTGTGCAGAACTCCATTTCTTAATAACATTCCCAAATATATCTAATTGAATAACTTTAATAGATAAAGGATTTTTAGAATACTTATTTCCATAATTACCATTATCTTTACCAAATAAATGTTTATTATAAAAATAATTATCTTCTCCAAAAGCCCCTATACAACTACCTCCATTATTACAATTAACAAGTTCAAATCCTCTTTCTTTATACAGTTTTATTAGTTGCTTTTCTATTTCTATACATTCTTCTTTAGTAATATCAATAGCAACTATTTCAACATGAACATCATTAAGATTACTAACTAGTTCTTTCCATTTATTATTTCTATTAGTAAAATTGAAAGCTCTTTCTACACTTCCTTCTCCTATATAAATAGGAATATTAATAGATTTAATAAAATGAACATAAACACATTTAGAATCTAACTTATGTTCTAAACCATACATTTTTGGAGTTTCTTTTTTACTCATAATATTTACATTTTAAAAATTTATGTAAATATAGGGAGTAAATTGCAAATATACAACTCTCTCCGTTTCCAATTCCATAGAATTGTACTCCCTTACGGGATAGTCGATGAACGTTTCTCTTATTATGTAAATGAACATAACTTAGAGACTTCGCTGCTGATTGTCATATAATAATAGTTTTTCTAACATTCACACTTAGTTTTTCAACTTATGTTGTAGTACTATTATCTTCACGAGTTTCCAGCAATTAGAAGAGTTTAAACTGGGCAATAACTATTTACCCATATAAATAAGCATACAGCCAAACTGTTCACACTCTCTTTCTATAAGAGTTTTAAGATTAATACCAATCATAGATGCTTCATCAACAATATATAGCTTATATTGTTTAATCTTCTTTTCAGCCAATGGGTCAAAAGGAGGATTATTAACATCAAAATCAGTAACATCAGTATTAAGTCTTAGACCTAAATCACTAGCCACAGTAGATGTAGCATATCCAGTAGATACACGAAGTACACGAGCAGCTTTATGAGTAGGAGCTGCAAGTCCAATAACAGATTTAGCTAAACCACATCTCTTTATTACTTCACGTATCATATAAGTTTTACCTGTACCAGCAGCACCAATAAGTGCACGTCTATAATCACCTTCAACATAACCTTTTTCTATAAAGGCTACAAGATTCTCATAAGCAATCTTTTGGTCACGAGTAAAACTATTTAAGACACTATCATCTTTCTTAGCATCATCAAACTTTTCAAAATTCATTGCATTTCAATAAAAATTTATCAATATTATCACGACATTTAAGAATATAACCTTTAACTGGCAATCCTATCTTAAATGGAATATAACAACTAGGCATAGTACAATAAGCATCAGTACATCTAACAATCTTAGTAGGTCTACCATGACTATCCGATGCACGAGTATATATTGTCTTAAAGCCTTTACATGAGTATGAACGTTCAGATAATGTAATAAGTTCATCAGTACCTTTAGGATTGAACTTATATTCATTGTTATGTAGAACAATAGTACCTACAACAATTTGCATTATTACTTTCTCACGAGGAATCTTCTTTTCCTCATTTACAGCAGATAGTTTAAAACTTAGTCCCATATTACTAAGATTTAACAATTTGATTAGGAAGATATTGTATACAACACGCTCCTTTACGGGGGAATATCTTATACTTATCAGTATTCATAATCCTAGGTAATGGAGTAATTTCACAACATCTATCGCTATGAACATCTATAATAATACAATGATAAGCATTAACAGATACATCATGAGATATAACAGCTTTAAGTCCTTCAAAATATACATCAAAAGTACTATCAGGATTAACACATTGTTTTAAATCTACAACCATATTAATTAGCTTTAGTTTTATATATTTCGTATAGCTTATTAAATTCATCAGAGGGCATACATACAATAGGAACATTTGTATGCATTTGGTCTTTAGGAACAATACAATTTCTAGCAGTAACTATTCTATCATCTTCAACAAACATAGTTTCAAGAACTAAACAATTACCACCGTCTAATATTTCCTTACACTTAGGACAGATATATAAATCATCTGTACCAAATACAATAAGCTCATCACCACAAACTAGACATTTACCAGTTGTGATAATGAGCTTACCATTATTTTGTTTAAACTCGTTTAACTTCGGCATAACTAGGTATACGTCTCCTTTCTTCCATTTTAACGAGTTTAACACTTTCAAATACATTAAGAGTAAAAGCTACTAACTTATAGCTCTTCTCTTGTCTTCCAAGTTTTACTTTCCTTTTAATCATTACGTTTAGTATTTAATTATTATTTAATAGGAGCATCTGACCGCTCCGCTTCGCTCCGCTTTCTTCCCCCGTAAAGGAGCAGTGCTTCTCTTACTTTCTTCTTTATTTCATTTAGAGTTTCACTATTAATAATAGCATTATTGTTTTTTACTTCATCGCTACATAAAGAATTACTATATAAAGTTTTACTATATAATTCTTTTACATTGCTTTCAATATCATAAATGAATAAATAGAAACCAACATAAGTAGTAGGTTTAGCTCTACCAAGATGAATATCAATAGATAGATATTCTTTACCTAATACTTTTACCTGCAACTTTTGCAGTTCTCTAACTAGTTTAATAAATTCTTTTTCTTCCATGTCGGTATATAGTTTTAATTAATAATCATAGAAAAAAGGAGCAGACGCTTCTGCTCCAAGCTAAATAATTAATATTTATAAAAGTCCTAATTCTATCTCACGACAGTAATTTAAATTAGGGGTAAAAATTAGATTAAGTTCTGTTCTATCTCACGACAGTAATTAATAAACTTGTATTAAACACAAATACTATGTATTTATAGCTGACATTTTACGAAGAGGATTTCCCTTACTTCAACCATTTGGTCAATGTTTCAACTTAGATTAGTCATCATCAGAGCTATCAAGAAAAGAAATAGTGCGATTCTCACGAACAGCACTATTATAATTCCATAAAACCAATAAATACTATTCTCACGAATAATAGATATTACAATACGACAAATTTAATTTTAGTTTAACTAAAACAGACAAAACAAAATTGGCAAATTACTTATTATATATCTTTGTATAATCTACACAATAAAAATCAGGACAATCTTTAAGAAATGATTCACATATTCTACGAGCTTCATCTTTACTATTACCAGAGTAAAGAGTTTTAGCATTACCATTAAAAGACTTTCTTAGCTTATCATTCTTGTCTAGGAATACAAGATGATTTTCAGAACAATAGAATACAGAATAAATCGGAGCTTTACTAGCTTCATATTTAGCAAGAAGTTTATCATAAGATTCTTTAGCACTGTCTCTCATATCACTAATATATTTGATATAAGAAAGCATAATACTATCCCATTGTTCAACAGCTTTAATCTTATCTTCAATAGAATACTTACCATCAAGAATAGCTTCAAGAAAATTATTCAATCCTTTAACATTAAGATTTTCTAAATCTTCAAGAATAGCTTTATTAAATTCTCCTTTAATAAAAGCCTTACGATAATCTTCTTTAATAGAATCAATAAGATTAACATCAGAACCACTAGCTAAAGCACAAGCTAAAATAGCTTCAATAATTTCTTTCATTATAGTAAGTTTTTAAATTAGACAATAAAAAACTCTACTAATATTACTCTAGTCTCACGACCTGAATAATCTTAATAGAGTGGAAACCGACATTTATTAAACCCTTTTGTCAGATATTAATTAAATAGAGTACGTATCGGCATTATACTAAACGTAAAATAATAACTGCAACAGCTCCTAAAGCAATAAGAGAAGCAATAACAAAACCAACAGTATTGTACTGTCTCTTAGCTTTAAGCTCTTCATAATCTTTGTTAGCTTTATCTAACTTAGATTCGAGAAATTTAATGCCGTCTTTAAGAGCTTTATTATTAGCTTCCAATTGATTATTAGCAGCACTTAATTTAGAAGACATACTACGAAGAGCTTTATCTTCATTACAAATATTCTCATACATAGCCTTATAATGATTAAGACCAGCATCAGACTTTTCATTAGATTTACGTAGACGGATAACTTCTGTCTTTAACTCATTGACAGTAGGACGTTTCTTACTAAGAACATCGACTTCTTTCTTTTCATTCATAACTATTAGTATTTAATTAATCTTCAATATGAGTTATATCTAAGTCGAGGTCTATGTTATCCTCGCTTAGAGTATTTCCAGTATTCCAATTATTAGCCATTTCACAGTCGAGATAGTCTATATCAGCTACCAAACCACAAATAGGAAATTCTACACCTTCGTCATACATAATCTTAAATTTTGTAATACGGATGCAAGTATAGCAATAAATAATGGAAATACCAAACAATAATGATAATATTTAATGAGTATTGCTATAAGTTATATCATCTTTGAATTTATCCATTATATCATAAACTGATATATTAGAACAATTCAATAGAGTATTAATAGTATTAGCAGTACATTGGTCTTTACAAGTAATATTAAAATTATCATAATTGAACTTACGAACAACATTAGGACTAGCTTTATGAATATAATAAATATCCATAGCAGAGACATTGAAGTCTACAATATCATTTTCGTATTTATCTAATACGTCTTTAAGAGATATGTAATATCTACAATCACCAATAGCTCTAGCAACACTAGCAGTATCTTTAAATCGAATAAAGAAACCGGAATCAATAGAATTACGAATAGTTAGCCATTCAAAATCTAGCTCGTATTCTTTATATGGTTGAACATAAAGTCTCAAATCATAAAGAGCTTGTCTAAAAACTCTTAAAGCATGAGTTCTTTCAGCTAGTAGAGAAGTCTTTTCTTCTAATCGTTTATTGAGTTTATCAATATCTTCTTTAGCACAGCTTAATTGAGTATTGAGTTCTTCATTAACTTTAACAGTAGCATTAAGAGTATCTTCAATATTCTCTAACTTAATAAGACTATTAGTTTTCTCTTCAATAATCTTATTTAATTGAGCAATACGTTCTCCACGAAGATTAAGTTCATTATTAAGACCATTAATTTGATTACGTAATTCAGTAATTCTATTATCACTATTAACAAGTTGATTTTCAAGAAACTTAATACGTTCAATTAACTCATTATTATCAGATTTAAGAGATTCAATCTCATCACAATCTTTAATAGTATAAGTATTACCAAAATCAGCAAGTTCAAAAATAGAACCAAGTGATTGAAAATCTAAATCAATAATACAACCACTAGCTTCAACAATAGTAACTCCATTGGTATGAGATACAAGAGTTATATGCTTTTTATCATTTACAATAGCTTTCATAAATACAAGTATTAATTATTAAGAATTTAATTTTAAAAGTAGAATCCATACTATAACAGTATAGTACGATATAGTAGACGAATAAAACTAATAACTATTATATAAGTTATTATAGTTTGAACTAAAGAACGAATGATAATAACCTTCTTACAAGAAAGGTAATTAAACATTAAATAACATAGGCATATAACTATCCCAATTAAAGATAGAAATATATGGAACTGATAATCTGTCATGGTGAAGCAATATCAAATAATATTAAGAATATACATAAAGTAGACGCAACTATTATTAAAGCGAATAATGTAGTAAGAAGAGTAATCTTAGTGTTAATAAGAAACTCACCGCATTTAATAAGTGCGATAATAAATAGTAATGCTAAGACAGTAATATCGTAGTTAGACATAATAGTATAAGTTAATAAGTTAATAAGTTAATAAGTTAATAAGTTAATAAGTGGATAAGATAGAGAGCAGAAGAAGTACAGTAATGTCACTCCTTTATGGGGGAGACAGCGAGCTTTGCGAGCGTTGACAAGCCAAGCTACACAACAATACAATTATTAATAATAATATTACCAATAATGTTACTTCTGTTATCAGTTGTAATACATAGTATTGTTATTACCGGAATCGCTCGAACTACTATTGTCAAAGACAATGGTAGTGACGCTCTAACAATAACCAACAATTATAATACAATATCAAATACTAGTAGAACTAATAGTAGAACTAATAACTCTACTAGTATAAAGATAAACGTTATTGTTTAGTTATAACTGCATCCAACAGTTGCTATGCCAAACAAATTCTGCATCACCAATTTTCATTCGCCATTCAGAACCATCGTCAGTGTACACTTCGTACTGTCTGCGAAAAGCTTCTTCATTACTAATTGTAGTTACATGTCCGTCTAGCCAAATTATTTTATCCATAATATAATGTATTTAATATAATGTATTTAATATAATGTATTTAAATCCTAAGGACTACTACGATAGTAGTAGGAACTTAGAAACAACAACCAACAGTAACAATAGACAATATAATATCTAAGTAATAGTAAGGACTATTATAGGGACTATTATAGTGGAAATATGATGATTAGGATTCAAATCCTAACTCTAAGACTATTAGAACAAAGTTCTAATCGGATTAGACAATTAACAACCAACAACTATCAATATAATAGTAAGGACTAAAACTATAATAATCATGTCTAATAATAGGTTTATTATATAAATATGATTCAAATCCTGACTCCATAAACGGAATGGTAAAAGTAGTGGTTGTAACATTGTAGGTAAGAGTAGTGAGTTAGAATGAAGGAGTAGAGGTAGGAGAGGGAGTAGTCCCACTACTTAACCAACTCATCGCTCTTATCTACATCCTATTACTATTCTTACTCCACTACTATTATCTCACTCTATTGTCTACTCTACTATCTGGCTTAACGAGGAGCCTTAGCGACCCTTCCGAGCATTGATGTTGTCAATACTAGTAATAGTCTTGATACTATTGATACTATTGATACTATTTGTTGTTGTTGGGTGTGATTGTGTGAGCTTGCTCCTATTGTCTACGACAATAGTCACCGACCTTGCGGACGGTCTTTTCGACCCCTATATATATATATATTATAATTATATACTAAAGTATATAATATATATATATATAATATAGACGCATCGGATTCTGCATCGGATTTCTTAACTCTGCTATTAGTCCATTACTCTTGCTTAACGTGGAGCTGCTGCGACCCTTAGGGTTTGCAAGGGTTTTAGCTTATCAGTTGGTTAGCTTCGCTTATCAGTTGTAGCATTTCGCTTATCAGGTGACTAGGGTCGTTCCCAATCCTAGTTAGCGAGCATAAGTCGAGAGTATTGTCGAACACGTGCCGAATGGTGTATTCTTAGTTTAGTAGGAGAGGTTTCCCTCTCCTACGTAACTGGTTAAGCTGCACCCTCTGCATCCGGTTGGTATTTAGCCAACATGTCTGCCACGAGCATTTCGTCCGCAAGGGACAACGTACGCATACTAAGTTCGTACGGGAAATACTCGTAACGGTCGTGTTCATTAACACGTTCTTCACGAGACATTTTAGCAGCATACGGATTAACGAATACTTCACCTTGCGCAAGCACGTGTCCAAGCACACTAATACGTGCCTTCTTGAAGATAACGTGCAACACTGACAACGGAGCTGTCATAACAGCATTGGCAAGCATTGGCTCACCCTGACCTTTGAGAATAGCTGCAAGCTGAATACGAGTAGTAAATATATTACGAGTCGTAGACTCGACATAAGTACCACTAGCAGCATCTTTAACAAACTGTGGAACGTTGCGATTAACAACAACAGTAAGCGCACCTGCATAACGACTGCTATTATCAATGATATTAGTAATCATTAAGCTGTCGTGATTCTCAAAATCAGGACGGTCAAGCAACAGACGAGTAATATCGTCTGCATCCTGTCCTTGATACTCGGATAGGTCAACTATACGAGCGTCAGCAGCTTCATCGGCAGCATTATCAGTAGCAACTGTTTCAGCGTTAGCACTTGCTGCATCAGCAGCTTCTTTTGCAGCTTTTGCAGCTGCTTCTGCTGCTAATCTAGCAGCATCATTAACTCTTGTTCCCATAATAAAACGAATTAAATGTTATAAATCAGTCGGCAACTGTTCAACCAATATGCATCCCGACTACACACACAATGGCAATATGTTTAAAGTCATTTGGTTTGATAGTAACTGCAATATGTTTAAAGTCATTTGGTTTGATTAAGCCAATAGTTCTTTAACAACATCGTTAGCATCTAGTATCAATACTAACACTACTAATAGTATTAGAAAGCTATTCACATAGTTATCTTATAACTTAATGTAACTTAGATGTATGAATACTGGCACACCTAGCATACTTAATGCTAAGTGTGCCACTTTTAGTTTATCACTAATATTCATACGTATCTAGTATAATAACGTGAACAAAACTTGTCGTAGGTTTCACCTGCACGACCGTACTTTCTCCAATCCCGTCTCTGTTTATTAACCATATACAGATAAGTAGCAGTAGTCATAGCTACTGCTATTGATAGTAACAATAGGAATATCATAAGCATAAGTATTTAATTAAACATTTATATTAATAGCAATATGTTTAAAGTCATTTGGTCTTGACGGGGGTATTGGAATTGGTTTGAAGTGGGCGGGGATGAGTGGTAGGAGCTTCACCTCGATAAAAATATACTCACGAAAAATATTATTTTGTGGGGAAGCACCAACAGTAGTATTTCTAATTCTATTTCTAATTCTCTTCTTTCTAATAGTTCCAACAGTAGTCCTAACAGTATTTTAAGTCCCTTCTTATTAGTCCTAGTTCTACTTCTAAGTTCATTATAAGTCTTACTTCTAAGTCCCTACACATTAGTATTTCCTAATCCTTTCTTTCTAATGTTTCCTTTAAGTCTTCTATATTCTACTTGTTGTTTATTGTTGTTAGTAGTCCAAAGTCTATCTTCGATATACTTAGTCCTATTAGTCTAATTAATTCCTTTAAGTCCTTAATTGGTCTTACTTATATTATATAGTATTAGTTGTCTATTGTGTCTTATTGTGTATTACCTTTCTCCTCTTCTATCGAAGAGTCCGAAGATTTAGCATCAGGATTGTAAAAATAGAATGGTAAGATTTAGTCTATATTTTAGTTAAGTAGTGGATTTGCATTAGAGTGTGTACTAATGTGAACTAGTGTGAACGGATGTGAATTATATAGCGAATACAATTCTAAAGGTTTTTTAACGAGTTAGATATTGATAGTACGAATATTATTCGTATACTTGTACTATTAATGACTGGTGCATATATTACTCTTAGTAATGCTAGTCAACTTAATTAATAGTATTAACAATCTAATTAAAGTAATTATGTTACATTTAGAGAACAAAACTAAAGGAGAAACTTTCCTAGTTCCTCAACACATTGGAGAAATTGATTTCAAATATGTTTCTGACCGAGTTAAAGATATAACTCCGTTTAAGCATTTTGGTATTGTCGCTATTATTCAGACTGCTAAACTTCGTGAGATTATCAATCCTGATTTAAAGGGTACTGGTAGTACTAGATTTATATTAGTTAAGACTAACTATGCCGATGATGTTAAGGAAGAAGATAGAGCTATGCTTAATCGTTTCTTATATGTTGCTCCGTCTGATGTATTTACTGGCATAGATTGTAATCCTCGCAGTAACGAACTTACTCCTTATAATCTTGCTGAATTTATTCGTGGCGACCAAGACTTAAATCTTAGTATTGCTCGTGGTGAGATATTCCGTAAAGTTGGAAGTGGTTCTGTTATTAGTTTACTTGGTACAGAAGTGAATCCTGTTACTACTGAAAAGAAAGGAGATAATGGTAAGTTGATTACTACTATTGCCGAAACAGTAGTTTGTATTGGCTATAAGATTGTCCGTCTTACTGATATTCAAGGTCAGAACTCTGTCGAAGGTCTTATTCCTAGTGGTAAACCTCAAAAGTTTATAGTAGCTACTAATTTACTAAATGTATAAACTAGATGCCTTCTATTGATTTAAAAGAGAAAAAGGAGTTATTAGTAACTCGTCCTGATATTATTAGTTTATTAGGTGTTACACCTCTTGAAGCTGAAATAATAGATGATATTATAGATAATATCGAAGACCAAATTATTGATAGAATTAAAAGTCTACAACGAGTTTCAATTCCTTTTATTGGCGGATTTATTGTTAATGAAGCCAAGTTAGATGCAATAGAACATCATCCTGTAATGAAGGCTAAAAGGCAAGAACTTACTAATGAAGAATATTGGAAATTTAAAAAGAGCTTAGTTGCTACTCGAATGGCTCAACGTAGTAAATTTAGAAGTAGAACTTCGATAATATCTCGAACTGTTAGACTTAATCGTAAGTTAGCTGTAAGAAAACTTAGAGAGTTTAATCAAGATGAAAGGTCTTTTAAATTATATATGTATTTCTTTAGTAAGATGAAGCCAGTTAATGATTCTGATTACTATATTGAACTAAGAAATAATAAAGGTTATGATTACGAAGATTGCCCCTTTGGATTTAACAGGTATGATTAGCGTTGACGAGCAAGGTTATCCCTTTGCTCCTAACATTTATCAGATACAGGATAAAGATGTAAGAGAGTTATATCTTCGTGATACTAGTGAAGATAAACTTCGGTATCTTAAAGAAGCCGGAGTTATTTTTTATCTAGCCGACCCTAAGTCTCCACCTAATCAAATGGGATATAGTCGTCCAGAAGCCTTAGCGTCTGCTAGAGCTAATTACGCTCTTCCTAATGATTGGCAACCCGATGCTCTTATTCTTCGTCTTGTTGATAGATATCATGAAGATAAGATGGGTGTTGCAGGCGAAGCTCTTGAAACTATTCTTAGAGCAGTTCATAATAGTTCTCGTGCAGCTAATATACTTAGTGAACAACTTACTAATAAACTTAATGCAGGTATGCAAGCCGAAGATACTTTACCAGTTATTGATTTGATAACTAAGCTAAATGGTATTATTAATATCATTCCTAATCAGATTAAATCTTTAGGTGAAGCTAAACAAGCTGCTGCTCTTGAAATAGAACAGAAGAAAGCTCGTGGTGGTAAAGTAGTTACTAGTTCTATGTCTGCTAAAGACGCTAGTGATTTGGAAGCTCAAGTAGAAGCTCAAAAGAGAGAGCTAGGATTGGTAAGTGATAGCATTGTTAACACTCCTTTACGGGGGAAATACGAAAGTACAAAATGATACCAGTTAAACCTGAATATAAGCAAACTAAGTTATACTTTGATGAACCTACTCATAAGTATACTGATAATTGTGGTAATTCTTATATTAGTGCTACTACTATTATTCATTCGTATGTTCCTAAGTTTGATTCTAATTATTGGGCTAAGTATAAAGCTAAAGAAGAAAACACTTCTATTAAAGAGATAAAGAATCAATGGGATAAGATAAGAGATAAAGCCTGTGATATGGGTAATGTCTATCATAATAGTTTTGAAGATGGTATTCGTCAGAATAGTAAGTTCTTTAATGCTATTAAATATCTGAATAAACAAGAAAGTAAACAAATGGTTACTGTTGCTGATTTAGATGTTGTTGATAGTCATGTAAAACTTCTCGATGTTGATGCTTTTATTGAACATACTGAAAATAAATATCCTGAAATATATAAAGTATTTAAGTTCTATACTGAACGAGATTATAAGATATATTCAGAGATAGGAGCATTTCTTCCTAAGTATCTTCTTAGTGGAACTATTGATATACTTCCTATTCGTGAAGATGGTTTTGTTATTCTTGATTGGAAAACTAATCGTACAGGTCTTAGATTTCAAGCAGGATACTATAAGAAAGATAAAACTGTTCGTCCAGTACAAGAAACAGATGAATGGGTTCATAAGCCCGAAGATGTTCTACTTCCACCGTTTGGTGGTCTACCTAATTGTAATGGTACTACTTATGCCTTGCAGTTAAATCTATATGCTAAAATGGTTCATCTTATTACTGGTTTGCCTTGTCGTGGTTTAGCTCTTTGTCATATTGAAGTTCCATTTGTTCTTAACCAATATGGTAGACCTCAAAGATTTAAAGACGGTTTTCATATTGATGAAAGTAAAAGTGAAACAGCTAAGTGGTATAAGATTCCTAGATTAGAACCTGAAATAGATACTATGCTTAATATCCGTTATCAAACTGTTAATGGAAGTCAGAAACAACAAATGAATTTATTTGTATAATATAAATGTAATATCATGGCTAAATATAATAACTTATTAATAGATAGATGTCGTACTGTTGATTGGAGAAAGACATTAGAGAATAAAGGTTATTCTTACTTTGATAAAGGTGAGTATAATCTTAATCTTATTGGTGTTCGTTCCAAAGAACGTGGTAATGAGTTCAATGATGTTTTTATAATTGATTATTGGACAGCTAATGGTAAGAGATATACTCCTATATATCCTTGTACTACTGACCCTGGTTATAAAAGTCTTACTAATCCTGTTAATATTAAAGGTTGTGCAATTCTAGTTCCTGGTCAGTATCGTGGTTGTTTTAAGAAAGGTTATCATAAGGGACAATATCTTGCTCTTGTTCAACATAAACCTGTTAAAGTATTCCGTGATGCTAATAAAGACTTTTATCTTGATTGTGATGAATCAATAATAGAAGAAGGAATGTTTGGTATCAATATTCATAAAGCAGGAGAATCAAGTATTGTTGTTGATGGTTGGTCTGCTGGTTGTCAAGTTCTAGCTAGAAGTATGGATTTTAGAGAACTTATGAATATAGTTAACTTAGCAATTCCTTTGTGGGGCGATGTATTTACTTATACGTTGTTAGAAGAAAAAGACTTAATAATATGAAACTAAAGAGTATTGGAATAGGACTATTAATAGTAGTAATCCCGTTTGTTATAATTGGAGTATTAAACAATTTTGTTTTTAATAAGGAAAATGTAGAAGTCCCGCTTATCGTTCCTGATACTATATATCAGGAAATAAAAACAAAAAGAGATAGTTTACAACTAGTAATAGATTCTATTCTCAATACTCTTAATAATACTAATCAGTATGAGAAAGAATTTGATAAAGCAATTAGTGATACTGATAGTATTGCTATTCTCGAACGCTTCATATATCTTGTGTCAAAACCAATCGGAGTTGAGAATCCAAAGGTTGGAGACAAAGGTAGATAGTTTACAGCAATCACACTCCTTTATGGGGGATGGCGGAGCGAAGCGACGCCTAGATAAAGAAGTATTAAGAATAGCCAATGCAAAGTTAATACTTTCAGAAGAGTATAAAAGTCAATATGAATCCTACAAGAAGTTATACGAACTAAAAGTTAGAGATAGCTACTTGCAGGATTCTATTATATCTAAGCAACGCGAAGAAATAAAGAGAATAACAATAGTAGGTAATCAAGCTATTGTTAATCTTAATAAGGAATATAATAAGTCTAAAAAGTATAAGAAGCAACGTAATGGATTCATAGCTAGTACAGGTGTGCTAGCTATTCTTGTTGTTATACTATTAAAATAACTAATTGTAAGTATGGAACTTAGTGAATATCCATTCTTCATTTATTATAATGAAGAAGATAAAGGAAAGAAATATAAGCACGCAAGAGACTGTGGATATAAAGACCCATTCGACCATTTCTTAATAGGAGAAAGCGGAGGATTCTTAATGAATATTGACCCACATAAGCGTTTTGTTAATACAGACCTTTTACGTCCTGCTGCTATTACTTATGAAAAAGAAGGAGTTTATACTAAGTTTGCAGTAGATAGTATGCCTCATATAAACTTTCGTAAACAGGAAACTCTACGTAGACTTGTTGGTTTTAAAGCTCCATGTCTTATGGATACTAGAACTGGTGAGATAGAAGATGTCTATATTACTGGTGAACATTATAATTTTATTAATTATGGACGTATTCTTAAACTAGATACTAAAACACTTCGAGTAGAAGAAGGTAAAGTTACTGGTCGTAAGATAAGAGGATTCCCTAGATTCATTGATTGTCAGTGGTGGTACTTCTTAATCAAACAGTTCTGTCGAGAAAATGGTATGTTTCTTATCAACGATAAGACAAGACGTGGTGGATTTAGTTATATGGAAGCTATTGGTTCTGCTAACTTTATCAATCTTACTCCTAACCGTGCTGTTATTCATGCGGCTAGTGATAATAAGTTTTTGGTTCAATCAGGAGGTCTATCTGACTTTATGAAGAAGCAAATTATCTTCTATGAATCTAATACTCCTTTTGCTAGAGGTATAGCTAAGATTGATGCTAGTGATTTTATCTTAGGTTATAAAGACCCTAGTACAGCTATTATAGATGATAACAGTTGGAATAGTGCTTGTATATCTGTATCTACTAAGAACAATCCTTCTGCTGCTGTTGGTAAAGATGCCGGAGAAATCAAGTGTGAGGAAATGTCAGAGTTTGAGAACTTCGATGATTTCATGGATGTAACTGAACCTACTCTAAAGACTGGTTCTGTTACTACTGGTTTTCTTAATGCTTGGGGTACTGCTGGTAAAGCTAATGCAGGTTGGGTAACATTTGAGCAAAACTTCTATGACCCTAGAGGTAGAAACTTTATGGCATTTGAAAATGTATGGGATAAAGATAGTAGAGCAGAAGTATGTGGTTACTTTAAACCTTATTGTTGGGGACTTGAAGGTTATAAGATTGGCGATGATAATCAAATCGCTACTCTTACTTCTCTTGATGATGATGGTAATTCTGATATAGCTCTTGGTTTTCAAATAGCAGAAGAAGAACGTGCTGCTGAAAAAGCTAAGAGTAAATCATTCGCTAAATTTATTAGTTATTGTGGGCAGTATGCTAATATGCCTAGTGAATCATTTAGTTCTGTAAGTGAGAATATATTTAGTAGTGAGATATTAGATGAATGGGAGCAAGAACTAAAAATGTCTAATAAATATAACTTCTATATAGATGGTAAGTTTGTAGAATATGATTCGGATAACTTCGAGTTTATTCCTAATGAACGTATTGCTGCTACTGGTGGTGTATTTAAGAAGGATTACTTTGATTATATTAAGAATGTTCCTCGTCATTCTAATGAAGACCCTGAAGGTTGTATTCGTAAATGGTTTAATCCAATTAAAGTAGAATATATAGATAAAAAGACAGGTCAGCCAACTAAAGGTACTCCTCCAGGAATATATAGTATTAGTTACGACCCTGTTGGTATTGATAAAGATAAGAAAGAACTTACTAATAAACATTCACATAATAGTATTAAAGTTTGGATGAATCCTTGTATATATAATGGTTATCGTCCTAGATTATGTGCTGTGTATTATGGTCGTCCTGATGAACTAGAAAAAGCAGATAGAATCTGTTATTACTTCGCAGTTACTTATAATTGTCTTGGTACAACTAATGTCGAGATTAATCGTGGTGAAACAGTTAGTAATTTTAAGAAGTGGAAAGCTATTAGATACTTAGGTTATCACCCAGTTCATTTATGGGATACTAATATTAATACTAAGAAGATTAATACTATTGGTTATGATATTAGTAGTGAAACAGTTAAACTCGATGGTCTGCGAATGTTAAAGGAAATGTTGTATTCCCCCATAGGGAAGTTCGAGGATGGTCGTGATATGCTTGTTCTTCATACTATATATGATTATCAGTCTATACTAGAGTTGAAGAAATGGTCTAATACTGGTAACTTTGACCGTGTATCTGAAATGATTGTTCGTGGTATTGAATGGGCTGCTAATGATAAGTTTGCTAAAAAGCAGCTAGAACATAGACAGAGAGTGCAAACAGAGAAAGAAAACTTTTGGAATCGTAAACGTTATTAATTATGAGTTGGTTAACAGAAAGCAACAGGTTAAAACATTTCCTCTACGCAATCCCATGTGGATTACTAGGAATAATGTTAGTAGTAGGCTTAGCCGTAGGCATGGAATTTAAAGATAAAATGTATGGCGGTAAGTTTGATTTCTTGGATATTTTAGCTACATTGCTTGGCGGAATGATAGGATTCGTATTAATGCTAGTTATAGTAATAAGTACGGGTGCTATTAATTGGTACATTAATATACTTATTAAACTAAGCGAATTGTTATGATTGATGCTAAGCTAAATGCTCGACTTGGGGACATGCCTAAACAGCGTGTCCCTAATTCTGAAAAGGATGAATACTGGGCTGGTAGAACAATAGATTATTGTATTGCTGCCGGACTAGCGTGTAATGATAGAACTAAGACGGAACAACTTCTTGAAATACTTCATGGAGAAATGCCTGACGAGTTCTATCGTAAAACACTTAATCCTTATAATGCTACGAAGGAGAACTTTAAAAGGTTTCCTGCTACTCTAAGGAATCTTGATATTATTAATGATGTAGTTCGTCGTTATTTATCAGAATACGTTAAATCTCAACATGAATTTATTGTTGGTGCTAATAATCCTGAAATCATTATGGCTCGTGATGCTGCTATTCGAGAAGATATAGTTAAGCGAGCTATGTTAGCATTTCAACAAGAACTTCAAAGGAGAATACAGCAACAACAAGCTGAAAATGCTCAACTAGAAGCTCAAGGACAACCAATACAAGAGGTTGACCCTGAACAATTAGCAGCTGATGCAGAAGAGTTTGAAAAGAACTTTATTGATAATTATATAGATGAAATAAGTGCACAAGCTCAACAACTATTAGAAGTTATTGATGATGTTCTTAATAACGAGACAATAATTCCAGTTGAGTACTTTAACTATATCGTTACAGGGGAAGTTTATAGTTTCCATACTGTTCGTGGTAAAAAGCTAGTTAAAGAGTGGGTTCCAACTACTGATATGTTTCCTGTTCCTAATGGAGAACAAATGGTATCTAAGTATGATATTGTAGCTCGTAGAATGTTGATGAGTTATAATCAAGTAATAGATCAGTTCTCCGATGAACTATCAGATGAAGAACTAGAGTTTATAACTAAATATTATAATCCTAGTACAGTCGGTGCTACTCGTACACTTAGTCTCAATGCTTATAGTTATTATTTTCCTGAAAAGTGTAAGAGCTATGAGAATGATAATAGAGAGATATTTCCTTCTGATGGTTATGATTTAAGATTAAAGAACGGAGAACTCCTAGAAGTATGGCATGTTAATTGGAGAGGTTATACACAAGTTAAAATATTAAAGTACATTAATGAGGTAGGATTAGCTGATGAGATGATTGTTCCTGATGATTTTGAATTTAATCCTGAACTCGGACATATTGAGATAACTTCTGTATATAAACCACAAGTTTACGAAGGTTATCGTATAGGAGGTCAACGCTTTGGTATATATCCAGGTGGTGCTAAACCTATTCCTTTCCAATTAGATGATGATGTTAGATTACAGTATTGTGGGCTTCAAGAAGTACTTCCTCAAATGGGAAGATTCTCTATTGTAGAAATACTTACTCCTTTCCAAATATTAATCAATATCTTTTCTTATCATAGAGAGATGATGATAGCTAAGAACAAGATGTTTATTCTTGTTGCAGCTAAGTCTTTATTTGGAGAAGATGCAGAAGAAGCTATCTATAATATAGCAGCAGAGGGTATATTTCCGTATGATGATGCAGAAGATATTAATAGTACTAAAGCACAATCTATTAAAATGCTTGACGCTAATATATCTGGTTATATTACTGAAATATCTAATCTTATTGAATCTATTAAAGCTAGTGCTCGTGAAATGGTAGATATGACACCACAGCGTTATGGACAAATAGCAACTAGTGCTGGTAAAGGTACAACAGAAGAAGCTATTATTCGTGGTTCAATGGGTACAGTTATTATTAACTATATGTTTGATAAGTTCCGTGAGGACGAATATCTAATAGATTTAAATAATTCCAAGTTAGCTTGGATAGATGGATTAGATACTTCTTACTATGATAAGTCAGATAGAAAGCAATATGTCTCTCTTAATGTAAATAATCATACTCTCGGACAATACGTAATCAAAGCTAAAAACTCTGATAGAGAAACAGAGAAGTTTGAACAACTTAAAGAGTGGGCTTTCAATGCTAGTCAAAATGGAGATTTAATGTCTGCTGTTGCTGCTATTACTTCTGGTAATATATCCAGTCTTAAACTAGCTATTAATCGTTATCAAGAGATTCGTCAGAAGAATGAAGAATCGCTTAGACAATTAGATCAACAATTAGAAGAAGCTAAGAATAAAGCTGTTCTTGAACAGATAGCTGCTAAGGGGGAACAAGATGCTAGACTAGCAGAAATCAAAGGTTATTATGATTTACTTGCTAAAGGAATGGATACAGAAGCTGCTATGGCTGCTTTAGCTAATCAACCTGTGCAAACTGCTCCACAAGATAATTCTGCTGAACTATCATTGAAACAAGCTGAACTAAATGAAAAGAAACGAGCTAAGGATTTAGATATGATTAACTCTGCGTTAGATAGAGATAATGAACTAAAGATAGCTAAAGAGAATAAGAATAGATATGATAGTTCTAAGTCTAAATCTAGTTCTACTAAGAAGTGAATACTAAGTTATAATTAGCTATATACCATTCTCTATGATTCAGACGTGCCCTACGAAACTTTCCGTAGGGTTTTTCGTACCATAAAATCGACGTAGATAGCATTTCCTTTGCCTCTGTTGCATTTACCCTATCGAATGGATGAACTGTAAAGGAAAGCATTAAAATGCCGTGACGGGTCTTAAAATGGCTCATTCTTTTGCCCTGTATCGAACGCAAAGTTTCTGCTGATAAGATTAACTCTAGTAATACTTAAATACGAATACGAGCAATTCTAAACCTAATAATAAGAGTATTCAGACTAGTAAGAGTTTGCTTTCTCATATTATTAGATTACATTTGAGTGAAAGTAATAATCAAAACATATTTATTATGGGAACTTTTAGTAGTAATAATGATTTAGATTTAAGTACTGGTAGTATTGATAATGGCGATACTGCTAATACTGGAGGTCAAGGTACTGGCTCTGGTGCTAACGGCAATCCTGCCGGACAGGGACAACAAGGTGCTGGACAAGAAGGACAACAAGGACAAGGCGAAGGTGCTAATACTGGTACTGTTGATAATGGTGGTGAAAACAAAGAAGGACAACAGGGACAAGGAGAAGGACAGCAAGGAAGCTCCTCTACGGGGGAAGAAGTGGTATTATCAGAAGGTGATACTGTAAATGTTGATGGTGTAGATTATACTATTGATGCTAACGGTAATGCTCTTGCTGCCGATGGAACTATATTTCGTACTGCTGCTGAACTTGCTGAACTTATATCTCAAAATGGTTCTGAACCAAGTGTTCTTGAACAATTACAAACTCGTTTCGGTTCTGACTTTAAAGATGAGAATGGTAATCCTATTGTATTCGATAATAATACAGAAGGTATTGCTGCTTATGTTGATACAGTAATTCAGAATAGAATTGCAGAAGCTCAAACTGCTGCTCTTAACAATCTGTTTGAAACTTATCCACAAGTAGAACAAGTTATCAATCATCTTAAACTTAACGGTACTCTTGACGACTTCGTAGAAATTCCTGATAGAAGTCAGATTACTGTTAGTAAAGATAACGAAGAACAACAAGCTACTTTCATTCGTGAAGAATGGAAACTTAGTGGTAAAAAAGGAGATGTAAATAAATTCATTGACTATTGTAAGAACGCCGGTATTCTTTATGATACTGCTGTTGAATCTAAAGAAGCTGTTGATAGCATTTATGAATCTCGACTTGCTGAACAGAAAGCACAAGTAGAAGCTAAAGAAGCTGCTGCTGCTGCCGAAGAGAAAGCATATTGGGATAATGTAGAAAAGACTATTAGTAAAGGCGAACTATTAGGTTATAGTATTCCTGAACAAATTCAGTGTAACAAAGACGGAAAGAAGGTAATGCTTAGTCGCAAAGACTTCTTGAAGTATGTGTCTACTCCTATTGACAATGAAGGTAATACAGCCTATATGTTAGACGAAGCTAAAGTTGATTCTAATGCTCGTATGCAGGATGATTTACTTAAAGCATTTCTTAGGTTTACTGGTGGCGATTATGCTAGTCTTGTCGGTATGGCTGTTAACAAGCAGAAAGTTCTATCTATTAGAACTACCGCAGCACAAACTACTGGTAAAAGGACTGTTATTATCAATAGTAAAGGTAATAATTCTAAGACAGTTGATAATGACCAACTAGTCTTGAACTAACTAAATTAAAACGAATATGTACAAATTAAGAGAAGTCGAAAGAGGTAGATATGATGATAGAGGCTACTCTAATGAGCAATCTCTTGCTGCCTTAATGATTCAAAAACCGGAAGAGATTAACAACTTCCTGACTTACACTTATGGTATGGAAGATGACCGATTCCCGCTAACTTTCCTTACAGAAGGACAAGGTGCTGCTGGTGTTCGTGATATTACTACTGTTGAGTGGACTTGGAAGACAATGGGTCGTCAGAGATTCAATGATTACATTGTTTGGGCTGATACTAATGATACTACTCCGGGTATTGGTGGTAAACCTATTAAGGTTGAGTTTGCTACCGGTCTTATTATTGAACAGTACGGTTTGCTTGCTCCTGATGGTAAGACTGCTGTTCGTGTAATGCGTGACCATGGTGCTGGTAGTCATGGTGGACATCTGTATTCTTTGCAGCTAAAGAATCCTGATAAGAGTGCTTATGTTGACCCTGCTAATCTTGAAAAAGGTAAGTATTGGTGTATGTTAGCTCCGTCTATTCCTGAATCTTATTCTAAGGGTAACAAGACTAATGTAATGGGACCTGGTGTTATGAAATCCCAGCTAGGATTCAAGCGTTATAGCAAGGAAATTGCAGGTAACATTAGTAATGTTATTGTTAGCTATGCTTTCAAGACTAAAGGCGGTGGTACTGATACTCGTTGGATTAATGAAGAAATGCGCCAGTTCGATGTTCAGATGCGTATCTCTAACGAGATTGACTTATGGACATCTCGTTACAATCGTACTGTTAATGGTACTATTGATATGAAGGATTGGGATAATGACCAACCAATTCCTGAAACTGCTGGTATGTTTGAAATCCTTGAAGAATCTAACTACGATACTTATGGTGAATACTTGCCTCTTAGCAAGCTAAAAAGAACTATTGGTGACGTAGTTGATAAGGATACTGATACTGGTTCTATGGAGATTACTCTGTATGCAGGTAAAGGTGGTATCGAAGATTTCGATATGGCTATCCGTGAAGATGTTAAGTCCGAAGGATTTATTACTCCTCTTGGAGAGAAAATGATTGGTGAAGAAGGTGGTGGTCTTACTTATGGTAAATACTTCCGTAAATATAAAACTATTGACGGACATACTGTTACTTGTATTCATCTTCCTTTCTTGGATAAATCTCCTATTGCTGAAACAGCAAAAGCTAATGGACTTATTCATCCTCGTACTGGTTTGCCTATGACATCTCACAAACTGATGTTCATTGACAACTCTGTATATAACGGAAATCGTAATGTTCGTATGGTACGTATGAAAGGTCAGTCTTACCTTGTTGGTGTATTGAAAGGTCTTACTCCTATTCCACCGTCTTGGGGTTCTGTTCCTAGCAATTCTATATCTACGGATATTGATAAGTCTCAATATGAAGTTAAAATGTCTCGTGGTCTGCAAGTAGATAGACAAGAGAAGATGTTCATGTTGGAGTGCGTACTCTAAGTTAAACAATTAAAATTGAAATTATAATGGAAGGACAAGCACCAAAAGCCGGAACATTCGGCAGTAGTCTAAATAATCCAACTAATAGCCCTAGTGCTACTACACAGGCTAAAGCTCCGGAAACTCCTAGAGAAACCTATGAACAACTTCTTAAAAAAGAAGATGGTTTAGATAGAGACTTCTTAGAAGAAAGATATATTACAATAGCTCTTGCTACTGATATTACTATTAATTCTGTTTATCGTCAAGTTAATGCTAGATATATCGTTGACCGTCACGATAGCATTGGTGGTAGTATTAATTCAGCTAGAATCTTAACTAGCAACTATAAAGAAATGGAAGCGTATATGCCTTCTCTTGTTGGTTGCTCTGTTAATTCACAGGAATATATTACTCGTGTTCAACGTTGGTTCAATAGCATATCTATTCCTGTTGATGGTGAAGGAAAGAAACTTAATTGTTCTTTCCAATGGAATAAGAAAAGAGATTATCTGAACTATAAGATAGATGAAACAGAGATTATCGAAGAATATGATAATGCTGAAAAGTCTAATCCTAAACAGTTGAAAGATGCTATTGCTAAATATGTAACTAAGATTAATGCTCTTGAAGCAACTCGTTATCAATACGGACATCCTATTAAAGTAGATGATTACTTAGCATATCGTCATTGTTTACTTTATCCTATTGTCGCTAAAGACGTAGCTATTATTAGCTTCGACCCTCGTGTTAAATTCTATATTAAAGATGAACAACGAGAAAACAATCGTCTTAAACGTAATCGTATTCAAGCTAACAAAGCAAGACGTAATTATCTTGATGCTATTGATAACGATGCTAAGTTCAAAGCTATTTTCGTATGTTACTCTGCTAGTAACAAACAGGATGTATTATCTAACTTGTTACTTGATAGAACTATCCAAGAAAAGATGCTTGATGACTTTGCAATTAAAGAGCCGGAGAAATTCAACAAACTGTTTAACAATTCACAAATTGAGCTTCAAGCGTTCATTGAAGAAGCTATTGCCAAAGGTGAGCTAGTTCGTTCTGATGTTAATCAAACTGTTCTTACTCCCGAAGGTGGATTTATCGGAGCTAACATGAAAGAAGCGTTGGCTTATTTCAGTAATCCCGAAAATGCTGATTATAAAAGAGCACTTGAAACTAAACTAAAATTATAATAACTATTTATTATGAAAGTAGCAGAGATACATAACGAGTTCATGCTTCTAGCTCAACAAATGGGCATGAAAACTGTGCGAGCAATACTTCCCGAACAGGTAGACGAAATAATCAATTTAGAGACTATCGAATATGTGAAAGATGTTTTCTCTCGTAAAGGTAATCGTGAACTCGATGGTATCTCTGATAACGTTATAAGATTAACAGAACTTAGTCCTCTTCATACTAGTATTAAGATTGAAGCTGAACAAGGAGATATAATGTTTGGTACTGGTTATAAGATAGAGTTAAACGACTATCCAACACCCATGTTCTACACATCTATCTACTCCTTTAAGGGGGATAAGTCTTATCGTTGCAGATTGATAGACTTAGACTTAGTGAGTGAAACGATGAACGATTATCATTCAAAGTCTATTGTTATAAGTCCTATATGTTATAAGACCGAATCTAATATTGAAGTGATTGCAACATTTGAAATAGATAAGTTCTTAGTTAATTATATTAAGTATCCTACTCTAATTAGTATTGCAACCGATACTACGAATGAACTATCAGATGTTGCTATGCACGAAGTTATTAAGAGAGCTGTTAATACCTTTAATGCTATCTCTAATAATAATAGTTATGAGAAAGTTTCAAACGAATTATCTAAATTAGAATAAAATGGAAAGACTGTTGTTTGCAGGTAATGTTGCATTAGCTACTACTCCCGCTACTCTAGCTGCTGTTAATGCAGCAGGTATTACAGAGGGTGCTGTTGCTCTTTACGACAACGAAGGTGCAATCATCTCGAAAGCTCTTACTAAGAACATTCCGATGTTTACCTTGTTTGTTGGTGGTGGAGCATTTGCTAATAAGAGCAAGTATACCAATATTGTATCTGATATTGATACTAGACGTTTCTCTTATGTTAAGAGTGTCTATGCTGCCGGAACTAAATTCAGTGCGGAAATTACTGTTCCTACCCCCGTAGAAGGAAAGGATTATACGTTAACTATGGCTAAAGCTCATACTGTTCTTAATGAACGTTATAAGTGGTCGGCTAGTGAGCGTGCTCGTGAAGGTGATACTGCTGCTATTATTGCTAAGAAGTTAAGTACTCAACTTAATTCTCTTGGTAAGAATGAAGGATTTACTGCTAGTGTTGCTGCTGCTAAAATTACCGTAACTGGTACTGATTATGAAGCATGGAATCTGATTGCAGGAGATTCATTGTTTGGAGTAACTATTACTACTACAAAAGCTGTAAAACCAATTAATGATGATGCTGCTCTTAAAGAATTGCAGATTCGTTGTATTGGTGGTGAAGGTATTAATTCTACTAGCAATGATGCTCGTAAGTTATATACTTTGCCGGAGTTCTCTAATGCAGGCGGTTGGACAGTATTTACACTAACCTTCTATCCTCATCGTGACCTTCGTAGTGGTAGTACCGAAAATGTTAAAACTATTATTCATCTTGCTATTCCGACAGGAGCTGCTCAAATAGCTACTCTTGAAACAATATTTGCATCTGTTAATACTCCGGCAGCAGCAGCAGCAGGAGCTTAAAGAAGATATTGTAAATATAACTCGTAGTAGTTTAATAAAGGGGTTGCTATTAATGTTAAAATTAGTAGTAATCCCTTTAATCATAAATAGGGATGAAGGAAATTATCGAATTTGCTCTTAATCAAGGCTTGAGTTCCTTGATAACTATTTCTATTTTCCTACTACTATATAAGTGGTTGGACAATAAGAAAAAGACTGAAAGCGAAAAGTTTGTTAGTTCTATTAGCAATACTCTTGATGAAGTATCTAAGTCATTACTACAAGTCTCAACGTTTATTACTGATATTACAAAGAATATCATAGATAAAGATAAGGACAAATGTAAGACTGCAATAGAAGATTCTATGCTCGCTTCGGCAATGAGATTGACAATGTTCGTTACTAATACTGTTATTAATAACCACATCCATACTAATAAAGATAATATACTTGCTAATATCCATAATATAGTTAATGCAGAGTTTTACAGTGTATTCTCTAGCTTAGCTTTATATAAGATTAATGGAGTAAAGGCTAGTGATAATATGAAAAAGGATTGGATGCCGTCAGTAGAGAAGTCTATAATAGAGATAGTGTTTAATGACAATCTTAGTAAAGAAGATAAAATATCTAGTTTTAATAATAAAATAAACTTGAAGTTTCAGTCTTACATAACTTATATAACAAGTAATACATTAAAGTGATGGACATAAACTTCGATAATGTAAAAAGCAAATTGGTTGATAGAGGTGTACAACTTGTACACCTCTCCAACATTGGATTCGTTCTTACTAATGAAGATATATGTAGATATAATGCTATGGTTATTCTTAGTAATATGTCTAATGTAGAATCTAAACTTAGTGAAGAACAACAGCAAAATCTAATTGCAATGTATAACGAATTAATAATAATGCAATGAGAAAGAACGAAAATGGAATGTATACTTATCTTGATGTTCCAAGTAAGTATAATTGCGTCTATAAAAGATTGCTTATTAAATTAAGTGATTTAGGCGTAGATATGATTAAAGATTGTACTTCTACTTGTAAAGGTATCAATCGTCAAGTTATTAATTGTTGGAATATGTTTCAATCTGCTTGTGCAGCTTATTCTTTAGGCTATTTAAAACAAGCGGATTTACTTATTAATTATATTAATAGTTCTCTTACTCTAGGATGTACTGAATATACTAATGATGGTAAACCTATGTTTATGTCATTTGAACTTAATATTCCTGATACTATATATGGTGCACAAAAGATTATCTTTAATAAAGCTACATTTATTATTGGCAATAAAGAGAATGTAAAGAAAGACAGTCTTACTATATATAAAGTAGTTAATAATGTTGATACTATTATTGCATCAGGATTATCTATTGATAGTCCGGTTGTTTTTAGTGACAATATTCTAAATGTTGAAATAGGAGACAGTTTTATATTTAGAGCTAGTATAGAAGGAGAAGATGAAGATATTTATTATTCTAGCGACTATACTGTTGTGTGTTCTGAACCACCTGCACAAAATGTAATATACTATGGTCATACTGATATTGCTCCGCAAGAGTTTGATGATATGACTATTGACCAAATATTAGATTTGACAGACAATGTTTCTAGAACAATAGTAGGAGATAGAAATAATAACTTTATTATTCATCAAGAGAAACATATTCACTATCTATTAATACCTGAAACAGTTGAACTAGTTGAAGCTGAATATGGTACTGTATTCTTTACTACTTTATGGAATGGTAAAGATGGTGCTTATAGAACAGATAATCCAGGAGGAATATATAATGGGGTAAACTACAAAGTGTTCTTCTTATATTCTCCTACTATATTCTCTGATGATATTCGTATAACTTGCAAAAATAAGTAATATGCCAAAAGGAATAAGTATAAGTGAACCTATTATTAATAATAGTGTTGACCAACAATATAATCCACTACCTAACTTAGATGCTAATTACGGACCTTATCAAACAATTAAAGAAGCTATTGCTGCTTTACCTAGAGAGATTCGTACTGTTGGTCTAACTGTTGGTATTAGGAAAAGTAATGTTATTAAAGAGTACTGGTTTAATGGCGGTATTGAAAATGAGAATCTAGTTATTAAACAAGCAGAGAGTGGAGATAAACCTGTACAGACTGTTTATATTCAAGATACTCCTCCGGCTAATATTAATTCTCTTTGGGTAGATACTTCCGATCTTGGAACAGCTCTCGAAGAAGATGAAAAGCTAGCTCCTATAATTCAATCTATTCAAGTAATACAACAGTATCTTGATACTATCGTACACCAAAGAGATTTGATTATAAATCCCGGTCATGTTAGTAATACTTTCTCTAAATCTGTTGCTAAAGAATATACTCCTATTGACCCTAATACTGGACAGATAAATATTCGTGTTGCAGCAATAGGTAAAAGTCTCGAACCGGAAACAGACCAATATGAACCTAATACTAAAGCAGTTCGTGGACACTACGGAACTCTTAAAGAAATTCAAGATAACTTTAAAGATTTCGTAGATTATGAACTTCTTATTGCTACTGATGCAAAGCGTCTATATACCAAGATTAATGGAGAACCTGTTAATCTTACTGGTAGTACTTCCGGTGGTGGCGGTGGCGAATTAGATTATGAAGCACTAGATAAATTAGATACTATTGGATTTGTTGCTCCTAATGGACAAGTGTATCGAGTTAAAGTTAATAACAACGGGCAACTTGTAGTATATAAGAAAGAATTAGATACTCCACAAGCAGAACCTACTGGTGGACAAACCGACCCTAGTACAGGTTGGGTTTATGTAACTACATTATATCTACAAAAGCTATATATCAATTCATTATATTGTGGTGGTATTACAAGTGATGAATATAGTTATAATCCGTGTTCTCATAACTTCGTTGAACTTAGTAATCTTACAGGTAAAGATATATCTCTAAAGGGATTATCATTACAGTATGGTACAGAAGGCGGAGATTGGGAAGTACTTCCTTTATGGGGGAACATCAAAGCAGGTTCAACATTCCTAATTAGAGGTGCTCAATGTTCAGTAATGAATATTAATACTACTCGTATTAAAGTTGAAACTTATGATATGGAATGGTATGCTAAAGATGGTAATCTTATTAAGTTTGATAATAAGAAAGCTAAGTTTTTCTTGACTTGGGGTACAGAACCTAGTACAGTTGCCAATCCTTATAATAACGCGACTTCCCCCATAAGGGTATCTAAAGGTTATATTGATTTGGTTGGACTACAAATCTTAAATGCTGGTGATGCTGATAAAGTTGATGCTGCTGAAAATACTGCTTATGGTTATCTTGATAGTAAGTACTTATTTACTAAGTACTATACTATGGACAATGTTAAGCAAGCTACTAAAGCTCTTAGTGCTAGAAATAACGCTAATGATATGTACTTTGTTAATCTCGAAGCAAACATAATACCTAGAGTAGATTCTTATACCCCACGTGCTAGCTTTGAGAACAAGAATATATTCTTTAATAAGACTTTACTAGACCATACTAAACCTAATAAGGTTACTATGACTTTAGGTAGAAAGGCTTGTTATACTTTTAATGAATCTAATGAACCTAATGATGATGCTAGTAGGTGTTTCAATTGGGTGTCAGTAGGTTACTATGATGAATATTTATGGTATCGTGCATATAGAAGTGACGGTAGTTATACTAATTGGACTAAAGTAGAATCATTTAAAAATGAGACTGGTGTTCGTAAATATTATAATCGTATTCGTGCAATAACTACTGATGGTACTCCTTTTACTACTCATAAAGTAATACTTACTCATTTAGGAGAACAATATGATACTCATACAAGGGATAAGAATATTTATTACGAATATTATGTAGGTAGAGATGAAACTTATAAGAGCGATATTCGTAGATTTGTAGTTATGAGTGAAAATATGGAAAATGATGCTCTTAACTTTGTTCAGACTTCCGACCAACAAGGTTTTAATTGGGATGAATATAATGTGTGGAGAATAGCCGCTGACCAAATAAAGAAGGACTTTAATAGATATGAAACTAGTAACATATCTATGTGCTACTTTATGATTAATACTGGTGATATGACACAGAATGGTAATCGTATTAATGAATGGTTAGATTATGAAGCTGGTAGAGCATCTTTATATGATATTGCAGAAATGGTTACTGTTGGTAACAATGACCTTACTCCTGCTAATGTCTATGTTCTTGGTGACGGTGGAGATGATTCTAAAATCAATGCTACTAATATTCGTTTCTTCTATTGTTATGAAATGGATGAAGATAATCCTCCTGTATTTACTGTTGAAGGAAAAGAAATATTCGTTGAATCATTATATTCATTCGATGTTGGTCATACCCATTTCTTATGTGTTAATAGTGAGATAAGTTCTAATACTGAACGAAGTGTTTATGGACTTTCTACTACCGGAGTAATGTATGACTTAATAAGACAATGGTGTGAAAGAGATGATGCAAAAGCTATTAATGCTAAAGCTAAGATAGCTTATTGTCATGAAATGCCTTTTACTATTATTACTCAAAATCTTATTAATTCATTTTATTGGAATAATGAAGAAAACACTAGTGTTGAGAGAAGTGGTAGTAGATTGAATTTCAATACCACTAAAGCTAACGCTTATTGGTTCTCAAAGTTCTTACAGACCCATAATTACCGTTTATGTCTTGGCGGACACAAACATACGTACAGTTGCAGTTATCCCATTTTAGAGAACGAAAACAGCTCTATGAAGCCTATCATACAGGTCACTGCGGACGTTCTAAAGAAAGATTTTAATTCGGATGAATTATATACCGAAACAGCCGAAGGAGCTTTACAAGGGCAATCTTTCCCTAAATCTTGGGAGAATAATGCGAGCTTTGATATGCTTAAACATTTATGTACGTTTCAACTAGTTAAGGAAATTACAGCTCCTATATATTTAATGTGTCAAGCTACGGGATATAAACATACTAGTAATAAAGAACTTCCTAGTCCTAATATTCCGTGGTTAAGGTATTTCTTTCCTGCTAGTATTACTATTAATAGTAGAGACGATGTTACGGCTAAAGTTAATGCAGGTCAACGTTATCCTTTCTATATTAAGTATTTCTTAAAGCTAGGCAAGGTAGATGATTTACATTATTACCCTAATTTACAAGCTACTGTTAAGAAGCTATCTAATGTATTTAATAATTCCGGTAAGTATAATGTTAATCTTCAAGGATTAAATCCAGCTTATGGAGTTGTTGGCGGTAATGGAGAAACTAATAATGGTAATGATATAATTAATGTGAAATTTCCAACTTATAATATTGGTTAATTATGGCAGATAATATTAAAAGGTATAATTCTAAAACTGGTAATTGGGATATAAGTTCTTCCGGAAAAGCTACCGGTATTATTGTTGAAGACCCTCGTCTTATCAACCCTGAAGTAGCAGAAGAAGGAGTAACTGGCGAAAGTCTTAATGACGTTCTTGTTCGTCATGAACAAGAACTAAAGAAGCAAGGTGGATATATTGCTTGGCTTGCTGAACACGGTGGTGGCGGAAGCGGTGGCAGTGGAACTACTGGTGATAAGGTTACTCTTACTAATGGCAATATAGTAAAAGAAGGTAATATTAATTATCTTTATTCTACTGTTACTACTAATATTAAGTTAGAGTATCTTATTACTTCTAGTAAGAATAATAAGAGATATTTTATTACTGTTACTCTTGATGGTAACACTATTATCGAACGTAAAGAAGCATGGACTAATACTCCGGGTACTCTTACTATTCCACAATTAGATAAATTCTCTGCTAATAGTAATCATTCTGCTGTAATTACAGCTAATGATACAGATGGATTCTCTGCTGAATCATATCTACTTAATATAGTAGAAGCTAGTATTAAACTTGATAGTATAGTATCAGGAAATACAGCTACTGTCGGTATTGATTACTTCTTTACTTATAGTATTACTAGTAAGATTATTGGTTCAGATGTTAATCTTGTTGTTACTAATGTAACTAATGGTGCTAGTAAAACTATTGAATTAGGTAAAACTACTTCTACTGCTCCTAGACAAGTTAATGTTAACTTATGGGATTTAGGAAGTATTATTGCTGGTAGTTCTTATACCATACAGGCACAAGCATTTACTTCAATGAATGAACAAATTGTTCAATCAGATAAAGTAACAAATCGTGTAGTAGTAGAAGACGGTGTAAACTTAGTAGTACTTGTAGAAGGTATTACTACTAAAGCAGAAGTAGATGAAGGTATTGAAAGAACTAAATTCTCTCAAAGTAGTAATATATCTTTTGCGTTTACTCCTTATCTTGCTGGTGTAAGCCTTATTTATTATGCAGTTAGAATAGAATATAATGGTATTATTAAAGATATAGGTTATTTCGATGAAGGAAATTATAATGATAACCAGTATGTACAACGTGGTAAACAACAAGTATTTAGTTATGCTATTCCAACAGAAGGAAATGTTCTTGGTGATTGGAATATAACTCTTCGTTGTTGGTCTGAAAAAGGAGACCCTATTACTGATACTCTTTTAGCTTGTGAAGTAGTATCTAGTTCTTCTGCTCTTATTGTAGACCAAAATCCTAATAATGGTAGATATGCTAGTTGGCATGTTCGTCAAGAGAGTTTTCCTCAAGTATCAACAACTAAAGTTTGGACAAGCAATGAACCTAATTTTACTGCTCCTGGTAACATTGAGCCAACTGGTGCTATAACTAATCTTAATGTATATAATACTAATGGTGTTCTTTCCGGCTTCTTAGTAGAGAAAGGACAATCAATGTTACGTATATCAGGAGAAGCTTATGGCGTTATTGACGTACAACCATTTAAAGATGATGCTACAACTCTTAATAACTGGTCAAGACAAGGATTCGGTTTATCGTGTACATTCAAGTCAGATAAACATCCTTTCTCTAACAGAACAGTTTTCTTTATAGGGGATTACAATACAGACGAGCAATTCTCGGAAGGTATTAAGATAGGTCTTGAAGATATTACATGGTCTTATACCGATGGTAATATTAAAGAGACTATTAGTTGTAAGATACAACAAGGTGTTATCAATACTGTTGACTTCATAGTTAATAAGAATCCAGGAAAGATGATTGTCGGAATCTTTATTAACGGTGTACTTAATGCTGCTCGTGAAATCAAGAATGACTTTACTTGGAGAACTAGTTCTAAAATATATCTAGGTTGTGACATTAGTAATGCTGGTCAGATTCAGAACTTTGCCGATGTTAACTTTTACGATATTAAGTTATTCCGTGTTCCTGCTAATGACAAAGAAATTGTTATTAATGCAATGAACTCCAAAGCTAGAGCAACATTGTTACCTGATGGTAGTGTAGACTTTACGGAATATAGTAGAATGAAGTTAAAGAATTTCTTCTCTACTTCTGATTCTGAACCACACTCAACACTTTGGGATGATATTAATCAGACTTATGCTAATATTAACTTTAATAGTCTTATCTCCGATACTACTAAAGTACTTCCAATAGACATTATGTTAATTAACTGTGCTAATACTGGTTTTACTCGTGCTGTATTTGAAGAAATAGGTGGACAGAATAATAACTGGTATTCAGGTTGCACTATGAGTTACTTTAGTCCAACTTCCGGTAAGTCTAGTTCTGAATATACTACTGATGTATCTGTTTCTAAACAGGGTACTTCTACTATGAACAATCTTGTTAAGAACTTAGAGATTAGATTTGATAAGATGCTTAAAGCAGATGATGGTAGTAATCTTGATTACGAGTTATTCCAACCTAAAGAAACATGGTTTCCTGAAAGACAATTTACACTTAAAGCCGACGTTGTAGATAGTGCTCATGCTAATAACGCTTCTATTGGTAAATGGATTAATGATAACTCGGATTTCTTATTTGAGAAAACTCCACCTATGGAAGAGTTAGAAGCTCACCGTCCAGTAGATACTCGTGATAGAACTGTTAAAGATAAAGTAACTATTAAGCAAACACTTGAAGGTTTTCCTATTATTCTTCTTATTCAGTTTGATGGTGAGGAAACTCAAACCATGCTTGGTATATATAGTTTTAACTTAGGTCGTGGAGCTTATTATAATATGGGCTTCCGGTTTTTAAAAGATTTTACTACTAAGATAAAGAATACTGCTGGTGAATATGTAGAAAATAAGTTACCTGCTTTTGTTACTTCTTATCATGCTTATGAGCAAGATGAAAAGTTTGGTAGTATAGACCAACGTAAAGTTTACTCTTATGAGTTCGGAGAAAATGCAAACGTTATTGTTGATGGAGATAAAACTCTACCTTTAGCTTTATTTATGCAAGACGATATATCTATCATAAAACACGTAGGTGAGTTTAAATATAATGGTGGTAATTGGTTAGAACCAACTGCTCCTGTTACCGATGATAATGTTTGGAGAGCGTTGCAAGAACTATTTAGTATCTTTGCTCAAATGACTACTTCAACAGTTAAGAAGTATCTTTGGAATGAACAGACAGGTGGTTATGAAGAAACTGCTGGTGAATATCCTGCTCAATCTAGTTGGTCTACTCTTGCTGCTGAACTTGATACTAAGTTTTCAATTAGAAATGCTTATTCTTATTTATTAGTATGTGTCAAATATGGACTTGTCGATTCGTTAGGTAAGAACTTAACAATAGTATGTTATGATATTGACGGTACTAAGAAATGGTTTATTCGTTTCTATGATATGGATACTGGTAATGGTCTTGATAACGTAGCTCTTGAATCTGTTGCTAAAACTGCTTGGCTTGATAAATTTAGTAATAATGATAAGAATGATGTTAACTCATTAGTTATTACTAAGAACGCTGCTGATGGTGGATATGATACTTATAGTTCTCGTATGTGGGACGTATTAAGAGATACTATCTTTGCTAATACAGGTGTATTCGATAGCTCTCTTGAAACTCTTTGGGATTTATGGAGAAACAATGATAATATTGCTAAAGATACTAATAATTATATAGATAATTACTTTGCAGCTCAAACAAAAGATTGTGGTGAGCTTCTATTTAATTATGACTATAATGTTAAGTATCTTACTGCTTATGTTGGTGAAGCCGGAGGTGCTGCTTCTTATGCTAACATTGAGTTCTTACATGGTACTCGTGTTGAGTATGTTCGTGACTGGTTAAAGAAACGTGTTTGGTTCTTTGATGGAGTATTTAAATATAATAATTCTAGTAATATTCAGCCTTATAATAATAAAGGAACATTCTCGGCAGGTGGAGCAGAGGCTACTAATCCTAAGTTAGTAATTACTTCTAATTGTCCAGCTATATTTGTAGTTAACATTGGTAATACTACTGATACTAGATATTTCTTAGAAGAAGGTAAACCTACTGAAATAAGACTATCTCCTATTAGTTCGTTTAATACACAGATTACTATTAACAATACTCCACAAATTAATGATATTGAAGGATTAGGTGGAATGAGATTCCAAAGATTTATGTCTAGTATGAAACTTCCTAGTTTTTCTAAACTAGATTTATCATCAGTTGATACTCTTAGTGATTCTCCTATTCCATTTGAAACAGTATTTGTTAATGACGAAGATTTCTCTGATGTTAGACATATTGATTTAAGTAATACTAAGTTTTGGAGTGGTAATGCAGGTCAAGGTACATTTACAGTTAATATAGAAAAATATACTAAGTTGAAAGATTTAAATATATCTAGTTCTGTTGTAACTTCTGTATCTTTACCTAATGCTTCTCTTGCATCTTTGAATATAACTAATTCAACAGTTGAAGGCATTAGTCTTGTTAATCAACCATTCTTGGAATCATTAGATTTCTCCGGTTGTAAGCGATTGAAAACAGTTACTATTGATTCTTGCGATAAGATTACTGAATTAAATCTTAGTAATCTAGGAGATTTACATACTATTAAGATTACTTCATGTCCTAATTTGAAATCTATTGTATGTACGAACAACGTTAATTTGACTACATTTAATGTATCTAATTGTAATAAGGTTGAAGCAATTAATTTATCACAATGTACTAATAGAGGTCTTATTATTTATATAGTAGGTGCTCCAAATATTAAAGAACTTAATGTGTCTAGTACTAATACTAATAATGATATTCAAGTTGCATCTGAACTTCCTAATCTTAGAACATTAAATATATCTAACAGTCAAGTTAGTGCTATACAATATGGTAATACTCCTGTTCCTACTTATAAAGGAAATAAGATATTCGATATTAGTAAACTTAATCTTACTAGTCTATCAGTTCGAAATGCTAAAGGTGTGCATTACTTTAAGTTTGATAATAATAGAAATACTCCTTTCAATGTAGGTGGTAGTTTCTTTGTTGGTTGTTCTAATCTTAAAAGAGTGTTCGGACATATTAAACTTAATGGTACTTCTATATTTGCTCAATGTGGTAGCTTCTATATTCACGAACCTAAAGAAAAAGTAGAAGGTATTACTCCTAATTATAATGGAGAATGGTTTGGTTCAAATACTAGTACAACAGAAGGAAAAACTGCTTGGGATAATAATACTGATTTAGGAACTAACTTTACTATTGGTACTACTAATTGTACTAGTATGCTTACTGCTACCAATTGTAGTATATATGATGTTTATTACTTCTTGTATAAATGTGATAATGTTACTACTCTTGATAGGTGTTTTGCTAGTGCTAAGAATGTTAAATGGAATTTATTAGATAGTCCTCGTAGGAATATGTTTAATCATTGTACTAAAGTAGTTACAATGAATTATATGTTTTGGGGATTACCTAGTCAAGATTTTAAGATATTTACTAGTACTTATGATTATGGTTCTACTGAACATAATGGATTGTTTAGTCCTCTAGTTAATCTCCAGTACATGAATGATGCTTTTTGGTTTGAAGGAACTAGATATACAAGTCCTACATTTTTAGCTAAATTCAAAGGTAATGTTAATTCTAAAATAATCGGATTAAATTCAGTATTTGGAAGTGATGGTAATATCATGTTTGTTAGAGATATTAATCGTTCTCCTTCTGATAATACTATTGTTAATGAATTAACTGCTGCTGATTCAGGAACATTGCTTACACAGTTGCCAAACTTGGAATACTTAAATAATATGTTTAATGGTTCTAATATATATTTCAATCAATTAACAGATGAAGATGTTGAAGATGGAGTTATGTATTGTCCATTATTCTATAAGAATACTAAGTTAAAATATATACAAGATTCATTTAAAGGACTTGTTAAGTCTAAAGGTTCTTTATATAATGTATTTGGTGGAACTGTTAAGAATAAGACTAATCTTAGATTCCCTATTGCTTTGTATGGTATCTATAATTCATTCTCTATTGGAGATAATTCTACTATTACATTCCCTATTCATAATTCAATGTTTAGTAGATTGAAGAACTCATTGAAGTATATAACAGGACAACAAGCTATTAATCAATCTACATTAGGTAGTTTTCAAGGATTTACTAAACAGTTCCTTAAAGAAGGTGATGAAGTATTTCCTTATGATGTATTTACTGGTTGCAGTGCAATTGTTGAAATACCGGGATTCTTCTCTGGTTTAGTTCTTCCTGCTAATACAGTAGTTGAGCTTCCTCTTAATTCATTTAAGACTAATTACAATCTTACTAATATATCATATCTATATTATGATATGAAGAATTGTAAGTACTCGCTTACTGGTAAAGGATTCTCTAATTGTAAACTAATTAATGTTCATAGATGCTTCTCTGAAATAGAAACTAGCTTCGTTAAGAAAGGTTCTATTCCTTATGGACTGTTCTATATGGAACAAACTTCTAATGTTAGCTATAAAGGTTGGAATGAAGTAGATGCAGCTAGTCAGAATATTACAGAGAACTATGGTATAGATAGTGACGGTAATTGGATTGAAAGTGCTGAAATGCCAGTAGAGATTACTTATAGTAAACAACGAACTCTTCCTAGAAAGACAATAGTTAATATGTCTTATTGTTTAGAGAGATTCCAAAGTACGGAAGCACAGGCTTATACTATAAATTATGGTAATCTTACTCCAAGTAATTATGGAGATATTATAGTACCTAATGAAAAGTATAATCCAGTTAAGTATATTCTTAATCCTAATTATGACCCTAGAGAATATCTCGATGAAGAACAGACAATGATTAACTATAATAGAGATATTCACAGAGTAATCATAAATAAAGACTATGATAAATATGAATATGCTTGGAATGAATATGCCTACGATGGACTTAGTGGACTTGAAGATATTATATTAAATAGTAGTCTTTATACAGCTGTTTCAAATGGAACAATAAATTGTTCTCCTACTATACCTGATGTGTTTAAAGATGCTGCTGCTTCAATTGCTCCACCTAGTTCTGTTCATGCTAATAGAAAAGTATTAAATTACTTATGTTCGCCTGACTTATTCTATTATTGTACTAATGGAACTAATATGGTTATTAACGGTGTGTTTAATGGTAGTGGTAGATCTAATGTAGACCCAACATACGATTACTTTAACTATGGTATTCGTGGTCGTATTCCAACTAACTTATTTAAACCAGTTAGTAATGTTACTGATTTATCAATGACATTCTATCGTTGTCCTTTAATTCTTCCATATAAATGGAATAATTCCACAGGAGATATTGGTGAAATGTTCTCTAAGCAAATGTTCGCAGGATTAACTAAATTAACTAATATATCTTATATGTTCTATTTCTGTGTAATTCCTGCTGATGTTATTGTGCCTGTTGAATTTGTAATTGATTGTATTAACTTACAGGATATATCTTGTTTGTTCTTAGCAGCACAATTTGAATCAACTGCTAGTCAAGCACAACAAATAGACGATAATATATTCGCTAAGAATGTCAATCTAAAGAATATTAGTTATGCTTTTGCTAGTGGGCAAAGTCAGGGCGATTGGTCAGGTAGAAGCCCTAAGAAGATTGGTTCTACATTGTTTAATGCTAATAAACATAAACAGCTTACTAATGTTACTGGTGTATTCTATAATGCAACTTCTACTATTGGTAGTGTTCCTGAATTTTGGAATTGGCTAAATAGTCTATCCTCTGTTAATAGAGCGAATGTATTCTATGCTATGCGTAAAGCTAATCTTACTAATGGTAATAATGTTCCTAGTGGATGGAATACAGGTATGGTATAACAAAAAGTTGATAATAGTATTGTATAATTAAACAAAATTTAGTTTCTTGTAGCGTCCCCCATAAAGGAGTGAGTATTAACAGTAATCACATCTCTTTACGGGGGAATGTTACAAAGACCAATTAATAATCATTTAAAAGTAATTATCATGGATAATCGTATTTATAACAGAGCTAATGCAGCTAATAGTCTACAAATATCTATAATGGGTGCTGTTGAAGCTGTTGCAGAGTTTTCTATTCCTAATGGAATGGGTGGTAAAGAACCATTCTTATTAAAGAATATTACCGAAGACCCATTAACAGTTGAAGTAGTTCTTGCTGGTATGGACGAACCTATTACTACTGTTCTATATTCAGGTTGGAATGTTGAGTTAGTTAAACAAGTTAATAACGCACAAGCTAATACTTTACAATATGGTTACTAATACTGGTATAGGTGTAGGTATCGGTATTCCTTTTAGAAATAATGCTCGTGGTGGAGATAAACCTTACCTTCCTCCTGAAATTAAAGATAGTCTAAAAGCAATAGTGATTGCTTATGGAAAGACTAATAATGATTCTGATAGAGCTAGAGTTAAGAACTTGGTGGATCCTGACAATCCGTTTGTAATCAGCAACGCAGCCTTCAAGTTGAATAGCGGGTTTGGGAAGTATGAAGTAGATTTTACTGTGTATAACAATCAAAATGTATTAGTATCTCCAAATAAACTTGTTTCTATAGCAGGTAAGGAAATTATTAGTTTAATTTTGTACACAAAATTATCAAAAGATGTTCCTTCTTATAAAGTTAAAATAACAGGATTAAATGGAGAAATAAGTTACTGGTATAGAAATCAAGACGGGTCTGAATCGAGGATTACTATTACAGAAGATGGAATATATCAATTACCAGTTTCTTATAATGTAGAAGAAGGTGCAGGAATTAATAATGGTTTTCATGGATATTCAGAATCAAGTTGTACTATCGAGCAAATCCCCTCTTTTGAAGGTGCATTCTTCACCGACGGAATCGACGACCTGATTACTTCCACCAAGACCGTACAGGAGATGCTGGGAGGAAGTAATGAGTGTACTGTTCTTAGTATGATTCATCAAATTACAGATTCTACGGATGGAATAAATAGAAATAACTGGTTGTTTGCTTCTAATTCTTATTTAGAATCCAGAGTAGAAATAGGTAAAAAAGGAAAGACAGGAATATACGGTTATACTTCAACTGATATAAGCAACGGACAGATATCTAATATAAACACTATACTTGGAGATAAAGGAGATTACACAGTTTACAGTAAAATAGAATCTACGGGATTAGATTATTTTTCTGTTGAAGGATTTCAGAATGAAGGAATATGGTACACTTCTTCCCTTGCTTGGTACTGGACAATCATCGCCAACAAGGTACTGACTACCGACCAAATCAACCAGGTAATCGCCTATTTCAACTTGGATAGAACTCTTAAACCCGATATACTGTGTGATATAACTAGACAAGGTATTACTAATGATAATCATGCTGACTTCAATGATAAGTTAGTTGATTATAGTGGTAATGGCAGAGATATTCAAATGTATAATCTAGCTTGGAAAGGTGGTAGTGGTGTTGCAGCTAAACAATATGAATCACTTAAAGATTGGAGACATACTCCTTTTGCAGGTACTACTGTTATTCGTTTAGATGAGTTCAGTTATAACATAGTTTCTAATAATGGAGGATATTGGCAATTTAGAGTAGATAAGACAAATGAACCTACATCTCAAATAAGAGTTATAACTGACAGGAAAGTAATCTGGGTAAATAATATTAAATATGCGGTAGAAGGTGAATCAAGTCATAAAGATAAATATAAGACAACAATAATAGAAGCTAATACTCCTACTATTATAAATATTGCAGGATTTGATTTTTTTGATCCTATTGAAGGAGGTACATTTATGTCTGTATTAAATTATGGGCAAGTTGCTGATGATAAGGGATATACTCTTACTATTCTTCCTTCTTGTAAAGGTGGTATTCTATTAGACGGAGTAAATGACTTTGGTAAGGTGACAGGGATGCCGATTTACAAGGATTATACTTTCATTATAGAAAGAGAATTCTTAAATGAGACTTTCCCTAATCAAGCATGTCTAGTAAGTAAGTCTAAAGTTGCATCAGAAATAGAAAATGGTGGTGCTTTTATTGTTGATAATATTAGTGTTAATTCTATTATTAACCCTTATAGTTTTTATAAGACCACTAGTTTGCCAGGTTTAAATACTTTTGATAGACAGATAGTATTTCAAAGTAAATACAAATATCTTGATAAAGATATTGCTGCTGGTACTGCTACTGATAGTGATACTTTATGGTTAGGAACATTTAGAGATAACGATAGTCGATTTGCTAATATTGCAATTTATTCTCTCATGTCCTTTCCTTATAGTATGTCCAAGTTCTTGATAGAGCGTCAGCTAAAGAAGTATAAGCTGGGTACGCTGTATCCGGATATGGTGGAGTTTAGACCTGTTATTAAAGCTAATGCTAATTATAAGATAACATATTATCAAATAGATAGTACTAATACTTGGAAGTCAATAAAGGTAGGTGATTACATTGTTATCGGAGCAAAATTAGCTTTTCAAATTACTTTTGATAATGATGCTAGTGAACTTAAAGAAGTTGTAAGCCCTCAATTATCAGGTATAATTGTTGAGAAAAGACCGTCAAATCCGGGATATAATATATATAGTTATATAACTTCTAAATCCCCTCAAAAGATAAACATCACAATTGACGAATACATCAGGTTTGAGGACATTGTGCAGCCATACCCAGTTCTATTACGATTCAAGGATGAGAATGGTAATGAAGTATCTTGGGGAGGCAAATTTAGAGTTGGTTCTACTATTACTAGAATAGGTAGTATAGCTGACCCTGAAAGCAATCTATTAAACGGTTTATATTCTATTTCAGGATTGTCTTTAAATGGTAAAGCTGTTACTAGTAGTACTAGTATCGTTGAAAAGCAAATGGTATTTAAAACTACTGCAACTTATCTTCTTGATAATAATGAACCTAACTGTATTCTATCTCCTAGACTATTGAGAATACCTAACTCTAGTTACAAGATACTAGGTCATATCCCCGATATATCCGGTCATGGTAATCATGGAGTTATTCATAACTCGGCTTATGGAGAAGGTAGTGGGGTTAATGAAGATGGTTCATACCAGTTTGATGGCGTAGACGACTTTGTTACTATTCCTACTTTGTCTAGCGGAGGTAAGCAGGTGTTGATGAAAGTGAATTGGCAAAGTAGTATTGGACAAGGTATGTTATACGACCAAAGAGGTACTGCGTTTGCAATTTGGAACTCTGACAAGTATAATGATAATGAAACTGATACTATTCCAGCTTATTCTGCAAGAAATGGAGGTAATACATACATTGATGGTATATTAAATAAAAATATATTAGCAAGTCAATTAAGAAATATTACTCATAATATTGTTGCCACAAATACCATGCTAAATGGAAGTAGTGTATCTCCAACCATAGGTTGCAGGACGGAACATAATGCTTACTTTACTAACATGTCCCTCTACGACTTCATGTTGTTCGATGAGATTGATTCTGACGAAGAGATACTAACATTGAATGAGTACGTAGGAATAGAAGGCAATACAGAATGAAGAAAGACGAAATAATTGATTTAAATAACCCAATATTTATAAAAAATGAATAAATGAAAATAATGCCTTATAAACTGCTTAAAGTAGTTTATATAATACTTGCTATAATTGCAGTAGTTATGTATACATTAAGTTTAATATTTAATATTTAAAGATTATGATTGATTACATTGTATTTCCTGTTGCTGATATAGATGAAGAGAAGTCAGCAAAGATTGATGAACTTAATTTAGTTCCTCGTAGTAATGTTAGTAAAGACAAAGTATTGATGAAGTGCCAACATTATAAAGAAGTGTTTCCTGAAAAAGTAACTAGAACAGTTACTACTGATGAAGAAGGATTGGAAATTATTAGTATTGAATATCCTTATGAAACTTATTCTAATGAAGCACTTGCTACTTTATTGTCAAGTCCTGAATGGAATTTTAAAGAAGATGAGGTAATAGAAGATTCCCCCATAGAGGAGTGACATCACTTTTATTGCTTAACTCTAAGCCCTGCTTATAACAAGTAGGGCTTTTATTTTGTTCATACAATACCTAACTTTTAATAAAATTATTATTTATAGCTAAAATAGATTAATGGTCGAACTTCTTATATGAAGTAGAAGTTGCTGATGTTTATGTAGCTATTAATGCTCAATATCACGACTACTGCGAACTATTCGAGAAGTGGTTCGGAAAAGGAAACTTTGACGATATGATATTCGAAAGTGCTATCAGCTTTTGGTTTGATGATGTAGACTTCGGAGAAGATAAACTCTGGAAATACTTTAATGAATTGAAGTAATACAAGTTCTGTTATATTCCTAAAGAGAGATTACTAAATAATAGTAGTCTCTCTTTTCTTTTTAAAATAAAGTTTTATATTTGCGCCTGTAATATAAAACTTAATGCTTATGGGAATATTTGTTAAAGTATTGTTTGTAACTATAATAGCTATTACTATTATAGTATTCGCATGGAAAGAGATTACTAATATCCTTCCTGTGAAGGTTGTGTCTTATGTAAAGATAGCAGGTGTACTATTAAGTGTTATTTTAGGTACTCTATTATTCTTATTGTAATATGGACTTCGGGAATATACTTAATGAAATTCTACGTACTACTGCTACTAGTTTCGATTTTGCATTTGTTATTTGTGTTAATGTACTAGCGTATTTAGTAATTAAACTAGTTGACAAACTTAATAGAGATAAAGTAGTAAGTACTTGGAATAAAAGAGTGATAACTCTTGTGTGTGCTGTATTAATGGGAGTAATATACTTCTCGTTAAAGTTAGGTGATGTTAAAGTAGTACTTAATTCTATTGTTCTTAGTTTTATATTTTGGAGTTGGATTCTAAAACCAATATTCGCCTTCTTCAAGATAGATTATAAGAAGTTTATAATAGAAGATGATGAACCTAATCAATATCCAAAGTAAGTACTATTAGTAAGAGTAGTAAATGAGAGTCGGCTAGCAATGGTCGGCTCTCATAGTATACACATCTCTTTATGGGGGAATAAAAACTACGTCCCACGCTCCTACGCTTTCACAGAAGCCCACCATTGCATTTTAGTGTCTAACCTTAACTTACTATTATCCGATAGACTTGCGTGTCTCTATGAGCCTTAAAATGCGTCATGTGTATAAAAATGTTTACAATGCGAACGCTTGTAAGCTAGATAGTAAGCTAGATAATAGTGCTGAATCAAAATTATTAATAAAAGTCTTGTTAATACCAATATAATAACTATATTTGTTATAATACTAATTCAAAAACAAAAGTAATATGGCTTCATTAAATCAAATTGTATCTGAAATAGCTCATGCTATTCATCAGCCTAATAACTTTACTACGAGACAAACTATTCGTAGTGCGGTTATTCATACATTCAATGAACAGATAAGACAGACTTATGAGCGTCATGCTAATGTCGATAAGATATTAATGCAGAGATATAGGATAAGTCTTATTAATGTTCCTGACGGAGATATATTTCAAAGTCTTGTAAGTACAAAGTATAAAGTTAAAAGAAGTAAGGTTAGAATACCTAGACCAGTTCGTCTTGATAATAATCTTCCTTTTGTTAGCGTTCGTACTGTTGGTTATGATAATATGGCTATTCCTTTTATTAAAGAAGCAAATGCTCAATTTTATAAAGCATTGCCAGGAATGTGTACTAGTCTAAGTTATGATTATATCAATGGTTATCTATATGTTAATAGCAATGGTAATCCGTTGATTGAACCACTAGGACATATTATTATCGAATCACCATTTGAAATACCTACTGAAATTCCTATTGAAACAGAAGAAGGAGTTGAATCTAACTTCGATAATGATGATGAATTTATCATTCCCGAAGATATGGTAGAACGAATCAAAGACGTAATCTATAAACGTAATCTACTTAATGTAGAGAGAGTAACTAATGAAGTCCCAGTTAAGGACGATATAAATAAACAACAAATAGAAGTATAATTATGGCTAGCGGTGAAAGATACGACCACAGAAATATGTATACTAGCTTTATAAAGACAGCCGAAGAGGATTATGTTCTCGTGTCTGAAAAGATAGCTAGATACAAGTCTTTATTATATAAAATCAAATATTCTATTGAACAAAATAGAAATGCTATTGAAGCTATATTTGATGTATGTGTTTATAACTATTGGGAATGGAATACTGATGAACTAGATGTTAATAAAAAGATGGAGAAAGCAATAGATGCTAAGTTCACTAAATTCGATTCTTCTAAACAACTAAGATATGGTAATATATACCGTAACTTAAAACAATACTTTAGAGTACTTCGTAAAATAAAAGAATATGAGATAAGACAGCAGAGAATTAAACATCGTAAGAATATTACTCGTCCTCAATACGAAGCCTATTGCAAGTTATTCTTTAGAGAAGTATCTAAAGAAGTTCTAAGAGGAAAAGTTTATAAGTTTGAAAAGAGACTTGGTTGTCTTATAATAGAAAGAGTTATAGTTAGAGATAGTTTTACCACTGCTGATGGAAAAGTTGTTAAGTTCAAAAAAGTAATTGACTATTATAAAACAGAACTAAACAAAAGAAATCTTCTTGCACAAGGGCTTATTCCTTATAATAAGAAAGACCATGCAGCAGCCTTACTAAGAGGTGAGAAATACGAAGGAGTTAAATATGTGGAGTATCTTGATAATCCTTATTATTGTAAGTTACTTATGATTGATGGTACAATTAAGAATAGACCATTGTTTAAATTCTATGGAACTAATCTTCACATGAAGCGTAGTAACGACGATATACTATCTGAATGTAAGACTGTTGAAGATATTATTAATGTCGATACTGATATTAATAATCGTCTTTCTTTAATTAATAAGTTTGACCCAAGTTACACTATAAAATATATTAGAAATAATGAACAAAGAGCTATCTTCCGTAGAAACTATTATCGCAAGACTTGATAATGATTTCAATATTATGAGTAGTGATTATATACCTAGAGTAGGTGCTTGGTGTATAGATGCTATGAATGAGATGGGTATTCTTCAATATGAAGAAAAAGAAACTACTGTTGATGTTGTTGATAGAGTTGCTTATTTCCCATGTTGTATGAACGCTTTTAAAGTTTATGTTGAGGGTTGCGAGATTTCCCCCTTAAAGAAAAGTAAGTGCTCTTGCTCTTCCGGTACTACCGAGCATTTCGTTCAAGATAGAGAAAGAGCTAGAGAACGTGAAAGTAAGCGTACTGTTGAGATTGACCCCGAAGGTTACGAAGGAAAGAATTACGTGTATCTTCGGGATGCTAATGCAATCCAATTAAACTTTGATACTGATATTGTTACCGTATCCTATCTTACAGTTAAGACTGTATATAGCGATACGTTTCATTGTAATATACCTGTTATTCCTAATAATGGTAAACTTATCGAAGCACTTGAATGGTTCTGTATGTGGAAGCTACTAAGTAGAGGACTTAAACATCAAGTCTATTCTCTACAAGGTGCTATGCCAGTTAATCCATATTTGTTATGGAGAGATTCTCGTGACAGAGCTAGAACTTCTGTTATTAATGAAAACCAAGATGCCAATGCCTATAAAGGTTGGGCGTCGTTCTTTTATAATTCAACATTTAGACCTAGAGACTAATGGAAATAGTTAAAGAACTTAATAAAGATGGAGGTTACGAATCTATTAGAAATGGTTCAATGACCCATGCTGTTAATGCTATGGTTTCTCGTGATGGTAATTCTATTCAGAATGAACAATCTATTGAGACAATCATAACATTAGAAGAGAACGAAGAGATAGTTGGAGTTATTTCTTGTTCTGATGAAATGGTTATATTCACTAATAATAGTAAAATTAGAAGATATAAAGAATCTACTAAATCTATTAGTGAAGTCTTTACTAATTGGAATTATCAAGGAGGTAAAGTTATAGGTACATATACTTATAATGTAAATAATGAATTAATTATTGCTATTACCGAACTTAATTCTAATGAAGAAGTTCCTTTGAAGATAATTAATCTTAATAAACCTGATTATTTAGAAGGAGGAGATGATATAAAATATACATTAGTTCCTAATATTCCTAAGACTAATCTTAATAATTGGAAACTAGTATCAGGAAGTTCTATATATAAAGGAATATATAATTTCTTTATTAGATATAAACAAGGGAGTGATTATACTGGTTGGTTTCCAATAGGAACGCCTGTATTAGTATGGGATAGAGGAAATCAAACAACTATTGAAGATAATAGTTTTGGTTATGATGATAGTAGCGGTAATCTTCCGGTTAATTATAAGATAGGTAATTTTACTTTTAAAGAACAGACTAATTTAAGTACTGAAAAAGTAAATCTAAATATAGAACTTGGATTACAGATAGATAATAGTGGTCTTAATTATACAGCTTATCAAGTAGGTTATATAATCAATACTCAAAAGGGAGATACTAAAGTCTATAATACTTCTGATATAGATATTAAAACTAGTAGAATCACAATAGATGATGTTTATAATGAAACATTTAGTCTTGATGATATTACTAGTTCTTTCTTTAATCTATATAATATAAAGACTTTATGTAATTATAATAATAGATTATATGTAGCAAACTATAAAGAAGAAAATATTAATAGTCTTGTAAGTTCTATTGATACTAGTAATATTCAAGTTAAAGTTAAGAACTTTATGGGAAATAGTGCTTCTAGAAATGTTGCTAAACTTAGAAGTACTAGAGCCGCATCTAATATAGTTAATAATCCTAGAACATTTAATATTGAAAAAGGATATGTAGTTACTATAAAAGGAAGAGCTTATGATACTACTGGTTATAAAGAAGCTACTAGAAAGTTTTTTCTTACTAGAATTGGTAAGAATAGTTATGGTACATATTGTCTTATGATTTCATCACAAGACTTTATAAGAGCTTTTTATAAGGATAGTGGTTACGATAGTTATTCTACTCCATTTTATGTTTCTTATCAAGATGCTAATAATCTATATGAACCAGCAGTTTCCGTAGTTATTAAACCTGATGATAAGAATTGGTATATATTAGAATTTAGTAGAGGATATGACCCAGCAGATGTATATCCTGATGAATATTCTGTTATATCGTCTTTAGGGTTCGTAAGCCATCCTTATGTAAGATATGGACGTACTAATGATTTCTTTACTAGTACTCCTTATAGTGCTCCTGATATTCAAAGAGATTTTAATAACGATTTCAAAGTAGTATCTATTGAAGAATTTGATTTGAATATAGATACTAGAGAAATTGTTGAACCTATGTGGTTCTATTTAGGAGATGTTACTATTGGAGAAAATACTTATAAATTAAAGTATGACCATTATAATCCTACTAATTATTATTATACTAGATATGATATGTCTACTGGTAGTCCGGTAGAAGCTGGTGTAAGGTTAAGAAAATCTTTTCAAACTGCTTATGTAGACTATCCGGAAGTAATGCAAGAAATTCGTACTAAGTTTCCTAATTCACAAATAGTACTCATATTAGAATATGAAACTGTTAATCCTAGTGATGGAAATGCTGATGAAGTTGCTAAATTTAGAGGTGAAATAGCCGATGAAAATATAAGAATAGCTTATGATGTATCTAAACACAAGTTTATTTTTTCAAATAAACATACTAATATAAGAGATGATTATTATGAACGTCAATCGGATGCTGTATTAATAACTAATGCTGATGGAGAAACTACTAGATATACAGTAAATGATATATTTCCTAATATATCTGTTACTTTCAATAATGAAGATAAATCTACTCAAGATTTAATCAATGAGATTGAAGGTATACATGAAACTATATATCGTTGGAAGGAAGATAGAGAACCGACAAAAGATGATTTTGATGTTAACGAAAACTATACTGTTGATTTTTATTCTATAAGTAGTTTATCAGGAGATAAAGGTTCTACTAAAACTTTTACTGATTTAAAAGCATATCCAGTAGGTTATATTAAAGAAACAGTAGAAGAAAGTACTCAAACTATAATTACTGCGGAGAAAGAATTTATGATAGTTATACCGTTTATTAATTATCTTAAATCTGTTTCTACTTATAATTATACAGGTAATGAACGTTATGTTACTTATGATAGAATAAGTGTTAATAGTACTAAAGAATACGAAGGTATATTGAAAGACTTATATATCTGTTTCCAAAAGAATAAGAAGTTTAACATGGACGGAATAAGTAATTATGATGCTTTACTTCTTGATATTCCTAATTTTGGAAAACCTGATATAATTGCTGTAAGTAGTGGTGGAGTTCGTTCTAGTGGTAATCAATTCTTTACTTTAGGAAGTAGTCAAGGTTATAAAGAACTTCGTGTTGATGGTCCTGCTGATGGTTATATTAGTTATGCTTTTGGTTTTGCTTCTCCTAAGATACTAGATAGTAATACTAAACCCGAAGATACAGAATTTTATGGAGAGGTTAATAAGTATGCTATTAATCATTGTGTATATAATTTCTTCATTCATTATGTTTATCCTAATGGTAATATAACTGATGGTATTAATATTCCTAATACTATAGAATATTCAGAAACTATTAACTTAGGTACAGTTAATGAAGGTGCTACTCAACTTACTATGGATATTAATGAAGATACTCTAATATCTGATATTAAAACTAAGTATGATTCTTATAAAAGTCAATATGGAAATATTAATATTACTAATGCACATGAAGTAGTTAATATATTTGATAGTATTAGTAATGTAAGATTCTGTAATATATTTCCTAAATATAATAGCAACGGGATTGCTCTTTATAAGAACAATAAGGGAAATAGAATGTTTAGAGGTACTCTTAATCCTGAATACGATAATGTTCAAGCAATAGAATTTTTATTCGATAATATTCCTATGAGAGATGAGTTCGTAGGATATTTTATATCTTATGAAAAGACAGAACCTATATTAGTTAGTCAAGGTGTTCCTGTACGTAGAGATGATGATTTTAATACTGCTTTTAATGAACAAGTTAATAGTATTCGTTTCTATTATCCTGAATTTGATATTCTAAAGAAAGCTGGTGCAGGTAATATATTTATTACTGAAACTAGATATACTATGGGTAATGCTTATAAAGGTCCAATGTTTGTTGACTATTATAGTAGTGATGATAGTTTTGGTCAATCTAGTTCATCAGAAGAATTTGGAGATATTAGAGCTATTAAAAGTTCTACTATTATAATGGCAGATAGTAAAGATGATAATAATGCAGGAAGAGAAGCTGTTGTTAATCTAGTACTTAATAAATCATTAAAGTTAGGATTCTATACAGCAAATGGTAGAGGTTATGTAAAAGGAATACTTCTTAATATAACAGATAACTTATATATGTCAGAGAATAAAGACCTTATTCCTCTAGGTTATATTAAGTTTATTAATAAATCAGAACCTATTTATAATTATGGATATGAAGAATATAAATATAATTATAACTATTATCTGATGCTTGCAAATGTATTTGCTTTTAATCGTAATGGTGTATATTATGATACTACTGACCCAATACCTAAGAAAGCTACTGATAATACTAATTTATATCCTAACTTTCCTAGAGTACATTGGGATAGTGAGAGAGTTGGTAATACTCCTATAAGTAGAATTGCTCTTAACTATTATTCTTTATATCCGTTATTTGCTAAAACAATTAAGACTGCTCCTGACGAAAGATATTATACTATTCATACTGACGATAATTCTTTTGTTCAGAATGTTCGTATGATTCATCTATTACCTAGTACAATTAATGATACTTTTGAAATAAGTAGTATGTATCTTGATTATGCAGGTAAGAAGTTCATTAATTATAATGAATTGTTATATACTAACTTTATTACTGAATATCGACAGACTATTCGTAGAAGCGATGTTATTAGTGATGAATCAGTAGAAAACAAATGGCGTATATTTAGACCTAATGCTTATAAGATAATTAGTGAAAACAAAGGTGACATTATAAATGTTATTGGTATAGGTACTTATCTAATTGCTCATTGTGAACATTCAATGTTTATCTTTAATAGAGATAATACTCTTTATACTAAAGATAAAGATGTACAGATGCTAATGCCTGACGCTTTTGATATAGATTATCAAGAAGTATTTACTAGTGAAAAAGGCTATGGTGGTCTACAAGATTTTGAAGCATACGTATGTAATGAAGCAGGTTATATATTCTTAGACAGAAGTAAGAAGCGTCTATATAGATTCGATGAAAAGAACTTAAATGATTTAGGTGATGGAGTACAGTCTATATTAGATGAATATCTGACTAGTAGCACACAGATACTAATGGGAATGGATAAGGAAAATAATCGGTTAATCTGCTCCTTTATGGGGGAAGAATCGGACTTCACACTTAGTTACAACTTTGTTACTAATAGTTGGATTAGTATTCATACTTATTTATGTCGAGGATTTTATAATACAAAAACTAATTTGTATATTAGTTCCTTCAATAAGAAGAATATTATAGGTCAAATAGGATTTGTAAAACCTTCAAGTTATCTTAAATATACAGACTTTGAGATACCTGTTGATAAGAATCCTTTCTATGTGGGAGAGAACAATAATACTATGGTAGTAGATATATTATTCAATCTTGAATACGATACTATTAAAGTACTTAACTACATTAGTTATGACTTATATAAAGCAAATGATATTAATTTTGCAGGTAATAAGATATTGTTATTTAGTAACACTTCTATTAGTAGATTAGAAGATATTACTGTGAATGAACGTAATACTTTTAATACTGTTAAGCCTTACTATGAACATGGTAAATGGAATTATAATTATTTCCGTAGTGTTCTTAATGAAGTTGTTACTAATTATCCAATAGATAGACTTACTGGTAAACTTAACGTCGATGTTGATAAGAAGTATGAACCATTTAAATCCAATCTTATTAATGGTAAGTATCTAGGTGTACGTTTTGTAATTAACGATGGTAGTGCTAGAATAGAAATTAAGAAGATTGAATGTTATGTTAATAAATACAGAGAATAATGAAACGTATTAATGAACAAAGACCTAAAGCATTTATAGGTGCTGCGATTTCCGTTGGTACTAGTATTGTTAGTGGTATTATAGGAAATCGTAAGAAAAAGAAAGCCGAACAAGCTGAAAAGCTAAGACAAGAAAGGCTTCAAAACCTACAAGACAATCAGGCTTTAGCTAGTGCTCAAAATGAAAGTATGATGTCAGAAGAAGATAGAACACAGTTTTTGAGTCAGTATTTATCCAAAGGTGGGAAAGTGAAAACTTCCCCCCGTAAAGGAGCGAAAGCTAGAATTGTCGAGGGTGGTATTGCTGTTCCTATTAAGAAAGATTCTTTTCTTCTTAAAGGACGTAAACATAATACTGGTGGAATTGTTATAGATACTGGTAAGACAGGTGTTGAAGCAGAAGGTGGAGAAGTAGTACAAGTTACTCCTAAGCAACTTAAAGTGTTTAGTGCTCAACCTATACTTAATGGTAATAGTCCTGCTGAATTAGTTCAGAAAGGTGCTGAACCTTCTAAAATATTTAATGCACAAGAATCATTTAAAGATAGAAATGGTCTTAATGATGATGGTACTAAAAAGAAAAGAAATATGAGAACAATAACTGGTAAAAAGAAACTAGGCGGTTTGTCTCGTAAGAAAGATTACGGTTCAGATAAGAAACCTTATCCTAGTGTTAAGTCAAATGATTTTGCAGGCGGTGGACGTAGTTATCCTATTCCTACTAAAGCCGATGCTCGTGACGCTCTTAGATTAGCAGGCTTACATGGTCGTTCTGATGTAAGAGCTAAGGTATATAAGAAATATCCTGAATTAAAGAAATCTGCATTAGGTTCTAAGACTAAACTTCTAAAGAATACTTATAATGATTTTGGTTTAGAGAAAGATTATAGTTCTAGTTTTGCTCCTAATGCTCTAACTAAAGCTAATATGAACTCTGTTAAAACTAATAGTGTAGTTTCAGGAAAGCCGGTTGGTGCTTCTGTTAATCCTTCTACTTCTCTATTATCTAAAGTAGGAAGTGGATTTAAGAACTTCATTGGAAGTGTTGGAGGAGAAGCAATAAGTGCAGGAATCGGAGCTTTAGGAAATATTATTAGTGGAGTTACTAATAAAAACAGTATTAATAATATTCAAGCTCCTACTAGACCTAGAACTATTGTTCCTGCTAGAATGAGAACTACATATAATATAAATCCTCAATTAGCAGAAAGTAGAGATTCTGAAAGAAATATGGCTAGACTTATTGATTCTAATACTTCTAGTTCTTCGGGAAAGATTGCTCGTATTCAATCTCTTGCTAATCGTGGAGTTCTTGAACGTAATAAATTAAGAGGAATGAAAGAAAATGTTGAGACTGACCTTCTCAATCGTTCTACTCTTAATCGTCAAGGAGTAGAAGCTGCAAACAATCAAATACTAAATGCTTATGATAATGCGGTTACTCAAACAGAAAATGAAAAGATTCAAGCAAGGGCTAATAATCGTACTAATATAATTGAAGGTCTTACTAGTGCAGTTAGAGACTATCAATTAGGTGTGGATAAGAGACGTTCAGAAGAAAATGCTACTGCTGCTATGATGTCTGCAAATCCTGAACAAATGGAATTATTCTTAAAGTTAATGAATAAGAATAAGAGTAGACTAGGTAATATACGAAGTACTTTATTCAAATGTGGTGGTAAGAAAAAGATTGCTTAACTATAAATACTATAACTATGCCAATAGATATTAGAACAGCTGGTTATCAAAAGAGGGAGCGGGTTGCCGCTCCTTTAGATGTTTACAATAGTACGTTAAATACTCTACAACAGAAACATGATACTGCTATTGAAACTAGTAATCAGATTAAAACATTTCTTGCTAATAAGCAATTAAATGAAGCTGAAAATGAATGGCTCGATAACTATTCGAGAGATATTAATGCTCAAATAGAAGCTAGTGCACAAGATGGAAGTTATGCTACTGCTTTAACTGCTGCTAAAAGGTTAGCCGGAGAAGTGGCTAGTAATCCAGGTCTTATTGGTCGTGAACGTTATCAACAGGAATTTAAGAAGTTCCAAGATGAAGTTACTAATAGTGATGCTTATGATGGTGATGTTAAAGCATACGCATTGGAACAGAATAAATATAATTATAAAGACCAAGTAGATGAAACAGGTAAAGTAATAGGCGGTAATCAATTCCAACCTAATTATCGTCCTGTTGAACAAGTAGATTATAATGCTTTATATCAGAAAGTATTGTCTACTGTTGGTGTTGATTCTAGTTCAGGTGAACAATTAGTATGGGGAGATGCAGAAGGTAATCTTAAAGATGGTCAAGGTAATATTGCTGCTGGCGATGTTCCTTATCTTAAAACAGCTAGTGGTATTCAACAACTATCAGCAGATAAGATTCGTGCTGCATTTGAATCTGCTTTAAATGAAACTCCGGGTGCTCGTGCTTCTCTAGAACAAGACTATAAAGTAAATGTTTGGAAAGCTAATAAAGGTAATAAGAATAATCTTGTTACTAAGCCTGACGGAACTATTATGTCACAGAGAGAATTTGAAGAGAACCTATTTGCTCCTAGATATGCTGCTTCTGCTTATCGTAGAGTTGAAAGTAGAATTAATCCTGAATTAGGATTTAATATATTAGCTGCTGCTCGTAAAGCTGCTGCTAAACCTAAGACTGGTAAAGAACCTGATTTACTTCCTTCTTTGGCTACTGTTGGCGGTAAAGAAAAAGTAGAACCTGATACTCCGGCTAAAGTACAGTCTCAATTAAATACTCTTAATGGTCAGTTATCTAATATGTTTTCTTCTTATGGAATATCTAAATCTCTTCCTTTAGATGAAGCATATAGTAAACTACGTTCAGGTATTGCTAATAATGTTACTTTATCCGATGCTGCTAAGAAACAATTATTAGATGAAGCTAATACTTATTATAGAGGAATAGCTAATGCTAATAATCGTTTAGATGCAATGAAAGGACATCTTACACAAGAAGAACAATATGCTTCGGAGTTCTTAGGTAAGAGATTAAGTAACGGAGATATGGCAGATACTAATAATCCTATGCAACTAGAATATGCTAATAGAATGAATAAGTTATTTACTGATTCTAAAGGCAATAGCTTCGATACAGTTCTAGTTAATCCTATTAACGATAGTAGTAAAGCCGTTATTATATCTAAACTTAGAACAGATATGGGATTGACTAATCAAGATGTGTCGTTTAGTAAAATAGGAGATAAAGAATATATTCGTATTAGTAAAGATGCTTATATTCGTTTGGCTCCTGAAATAGCAGATGTTCTTAAACTTAGTCCCGTAGGATTTACTACTGGTAATAATGCTCCTGAAAAATTTACTAGAAACGATGAAGTTTTCTATGGAAATAAAGTATATGGTAGTTTAACTACTATGGGTATTGCAGGTTTTAGAGCAATAGGACGAGGTGAAATAACTACTGCTAAGAGTACTAAAGATTCTCCTGCTTACGTATATGAAAAAGCTGCACAAATGTCTAATGCTGCAACTAAACGTATATCTAAATCATTACCACCTAGTTATGTTGATGTTAATGTATTTGACTTACCACCTCATGTAGTTGCTACTGGTCAAGGATTCGAAGACGACCAATTAAAGAACTACAATGAAAGAGTAATGAATATGATTAGTATTGCTAATCCCGGAAGTATTGTTATTAAGAAACGTAATGCCGAAGGAGTTCTTGAACCTGTTGAAGATAGTAGAGAACGTGATGCTATTATGCAAACTATTCAAGCACAAGTTAAGAAGAAAAACATTAATAATGGTTGGTGCTCATCTTCTTCTACTGGTGAATATGGAGTATTCTTAAACATTCCTTATACTCCTAAAACTGGAAAGAATAGTGCTAAGAATCCTGATTCTGAAATGGAAGAAAGAATACAAAATGCAGTAGCCGGAGACTATATGATTACAGGTGCTATCATTAATGATGAAATAGAAAGATTCAAATCTCTACCTGCTGTTAAAGCAATGGACACTCTTAATTCTATTAAGTATAATAACGCACTTAAAAGAAATTATCGTTTATCTGATGCTGAATTTGGAGATGGAACATATTCTGCTGTTACCGATGGTGGTAGTTTTTATCAGATATTAGACGCTAATGATGAACCGGTAATTAAGATTACAGAAGGTGAGTTATTTCAACGTATGTTTCAGAATAATCAAGCTAATGCTATTCTTGCTCCTGTTAAAGAGGATATAAATCTTATTAGTGCAAGAAATGGTTCTATTGCAAATTCCCCCATAGAGGAGCAGCAAGTTATTGCTCGTCCTCTCATGCAGAAGGCTATGATTATGGCAGGGGCTACTGGTAATCTTAGAGAACTAGATATTGATACTAAGAGACAAGTATTCCAGTTCTTTAATAGAATGTATTCAGGACTTACTGGTGAATCCCCTAGTCAAGTGATACTTAATCAAATGAACGATTTAATGAACTAAGTTATGCCAAATATATTTGATGATATATCAGTAGAAAAAGCTCCACTAGACAGTGGGGCTAATTCTGTTAATATGGCTAAAGAAGCTCCTACTGTTACTAAATACAAACCTGATGTAGCTGCACAAGGCGACTTCATGTTTCGTAATCTTAGTGGTAAAGAAGTCTTTACTGGAACAGAGGAAGATTATCATTCTTTAGCTAAGTATGGTGCTGAACCTAATCGTTATCAAAGTAGAGAAGAATTAGAAACTCTTCGTGCTAAGAACCAATCGGCTTGGAAACAAGCAGGTAACGCATTAGGTCAAACTATTGGAACAGTTATAGGAGATACTGTTGGTGGTATGGGTATGTTAGTAGATTTAGCTACTGCTGGATTATGGGACGATAAGCCATTTAGTAATCCTATTACTAGAGCAGGCGATGCTATATCTGACTATGTTCGTGATGATTTATTTCCTATATATCGTGAGAATCCTGATAAAGCATTTGATATGAATGACTTTTCAGGTTGGTTCTTTAGTCAAGTTCCAAGTATTGCTAGTTCTCTATCTTTAATGATTCCTGGTACTTTATTAACTAAAGGAATTGGAGCTGTTGGTAAAGGTGTTGCAGCATTAGGACGTAATAGTTCTAAAGTAAGTCGTGCAATGAATTGGGCTAAGAAAGCTACTAAATTAGATAATGTGTATCGTGCTAATAAGTTAAAACTTATCGCTAAAGATGGTATTACTGCTATTGGTATGCGTCTTGGTGAGAACTATCAAGAAGCTCGTGGAGTTGCGGAACAAATAGAAGGAGAAGCATTGTCGTTATTTACAGGAATGTCTGATGAAGAATTTCAAACTTGGTTAGATAATAATCCTGATATTGCTAATGAAGCTAAAGAAAGAACTAAAGAAGAAGCCGCTCTTATAGTTGCAGATAAAGCAGCTATGCGAAACTTTGGATATAATGCAGGTAATGTATTCTTCGACTATATGCAGTTACGTGCAGTTAATAAAGCATTAGGTCAAGTTAATCGTGCTATTACTCCTCGTATTCGTTATTCACAAAATCAAGCTCTCGACAGAATAGCTTCTACTGGTGTTGAATCTGCTAGTCAAACTTTAGGTCAAGCGGCAAAAGGTACTATTAAAGATTTTGCAGGTAAAATAAATCGTTTTGTTAATTCTAGTGAGAATCTACTATTATCTGAATTATCCGAAGGTATTGAAGAAGCTATTAACTTTGTAGGTCAAGAAGAAGGTACTTTATATGGTCGTTACCTATTAGGTCAAGCTGAACAATATAATGGTGCTGTATCTATGGATAGAATAGAGAAGTACTTACAGAATCCTCAACTATACAATGCTGCATTATGGGGAGTTATTGGAGGTGTTACTTTTGGTGGTGCTATGTCAGCTATTAATAATCGTAAAGGTGGTAATGTAGAAGAGAAACAACGTATTGCTGAAATCAATGGTCGTGAGCAAGTATTCAATGAATATGCTCGTCAGATGAAGATTATCGAAAATGGTGAAAATCCATTTCAGATAGAACGTGATGCTAAAGGTAATCCTATTACTTATCTTGATGATGGAACTATTAGTCAAGACCCAACAATAGGTACTACTCGTTATAGTAAAGTTAGTCCTGAAGAACAAGAAGATTTACGTGCTGCTGCTAAAGAGAAGTTCACAACTACTCTTACTTTAAATGCTATTCGTTCCGGTAACTATGAGTTACTCGAAGATTATATTGAAGACCCTAGACTAAAGAAAAAGCTAGTAGATGCAGGTCTTGCTGATGAAGCAGAATATGATAGAGATACTCAATCTATAAAGAAAACTATGCGTACTGTTCTTAATAGATATGTTAACTATTCTAGTGCATTGCGTAGTGCTAATATAGATGATGCTCTATTAGATGTAGCTATATCAGAAAATATAGTTAATGCACAAGAAGCTGACTTACTAAATAAACGAGTAGAAAGACTTAATACTATTCAATCTCAATTAGAGAATACTATTCCTGCTATTAATGAGATTCTTGACCCAATGGCTAAGAATCGTATGCAGTTAGGTATATTAGAGCAGTATCGTCGCGAAGTAATGTCTACTTATAATAGTCTAAAGAATAGTAATAATCCTTTGGATAAAGCACAAGCTAGTCAATACTTAGATATATCTAAGATAATAGAATCTAAAGTTAATGACTTACGTAGAGGTTTAAGTCCTATGGAAAGTTTATTCTTAGATAATGTTCGTAGTGTAGAAAATATAGCTCTTGGAATAGAAGGTAGTCAAGAACAAAACGCACTTATTAAGAAACAGATAGAAGAATTAGATGAAAATGATGTAGCTCTGTTTAAACAAGCAGGTAAAGACTTTAGTCTAGGAAGTTTATCTAAACAAGTTCGTGCTATTAATTCAGAGTATATGGATAATATGGGACAAATACTTCTCGATGAAATTCGTAGAGATAACTATCGTTCTAATATTATTACTACTAATGAACAAGCTAAGGAATTTGAAGATACTCGTAAGAAAGAGTTTGAAGAAGCTGCTAAGAAGTTAGTTAAGTCTGCAAAGAAGAATCTTAATGATTTCGTTAACGTTGCTACCGAAGAAGAACTTACTAAGTTAGATAAAGCATTAGATAATGCTTTTACAGAAGAGGAATCTCAAGATACTAGTAATAAGAGTTTATCTAATGCTGTTAGTATTCTATCTAATTCAGAGAATGGTAAGAAAGATATAGCGTCTTTAAGAGAAGCTATTACTAAGAGAAGAAATAGTCTTGCTGCACAAAGTCAGGCACAGCAACAGACTGGGAATAATCAGCAACAAGACTCCTCTACGGGGGAAGCGAGGAGCGAAGCGACGAGGCAAGAAGAACCAGCGGTTAAGTCTACTCCAAAACCTAAACCAAAGACTGCTAAAGAGAAGAAGCTAAAAGAGACATTAGATAAAGTAGTATCTAAAGCCAATTCAGGTGTTGTAAATAAAGCTAATATTAATAACTTAGAATTTACAATAGTAAAGCCTTTTGCTAGTCTAGGAGATGTTAGTAGAAAACCGGTTAAAGTAAGTGCAATAGATGTACGTGTTAGCAAGTTTGGTAATGTCAGTATTGATGGAATGGATGCTAAAGGTAATATCATTGCTGATGTTACTATTGATGAATTAAATGCTGCTATTGCTATCGGAGATGTTACTTATGTAGATACTAGTAAATCTGATGAATCTGCTCCTGCCGACACTAACGTTCTTGAATCATCTATATCTGATAATGACTTAGAAGGTCAACGCCAACGTATAGAAGAGATAAATCTAATTATAGATTTATATAATCAAATACAAGGTAATCAGATAGAAGGTAAGACATTTACTAGTCTTAATGATATGATGGTTTATCTACAACAGTTAAATCCTAGAGCTGTTAGTTTGTATAATGATATTAAGATTCTAGCTAATCGTCAAATAGTAGACGGTAAGATAGTTAATGTTGATGAAGAGATTAAAACTCCTTCTGATATTATACAAGAAGCAAGTAAGACTTTAGATAAAGCTGTTGCAGAAGATAAACAGAATAGTAAAGACAATGGTTATTTCTTTAATCTAGTTAATCTAAATGATAGTAAGGTTTATTCTCGTATCGGTCAGTTGAAGACTAATGATACAGTAAATGTAGAACTAGATGAAAACGGTAATCTTATTGTTAAGTCTCATGGAATTAAAATAGGCGAGTTTCCTAAGATTGGTTATAATAATGGTAATGTTGAAGTTATGAATCAAGGTTGGAGATATACTGTTAGAAACGATAGTATAGATTTCATAACTCAACTTCAATCTATTATTGCTAGTGAAGAACCTAGTGCTAAAGAATTTGTACAACTGCTTAATAACATACGTCGTTTGTATCGTGTTCGTAATAACCCTGAAGTTGAAGGAACATTCGGACATCAGCTTAATGCTCTACAAGAGAATGGTCACTGGCAAAATCTAACTAGTTTATTCGGTGATACTCAAACTAATCTATTAGATAGGATTAAACATCTTAATAATATCATATTCTTTAATAATGCTCTTAATGTTAATCAGTCTAACTTTAGTGCTATTGTTAATGAATCGTTGACTAATTGGATGAATAAACTCAAGAAGTCTTATACTGACATTAATAACTTAAAGTCCTCTATTAGTAATACTAAGTCTAAGAAGAAACGTCTAGTTGTTGGTCGTACAAGTTCAGGTAGTGTTATTTATGCTAGAGATAAACAAGGTAATCCTATATATCGTAAGTTTGGAGACGTAGCTACTAGCGAAGCTACTGACGGTTATCGTCTAGTAGTAGGAGTTGACGGAGGAGTTGCCGATATTAAATCTAATAGTATTATCGCTGCTAGTCGTATTCCTAGAGGAGTAGTTGGTATGACTATTAAAGATTCGGAAGGTAGACTTATTGCAGTTACTAGTCGTGAGAATACTATGAGTAATAGTGAAACAGAAGCTACTGAATATACTAAGAGGTTTAATGAAGGATTAGATAAATTATTCCATTCATTAGTAGATGCTACTCTACAAGGTAATACTGACTTACATCAGCAACTATTAGATGAAATATCTAAGTATGTAGGTAAGCAAAAAGCTCTTTATGGTTATGAAGTTGTAGGTCGTGCATTTCGTCCTCTTAATAAGATTGGAGCTACTATTTACTTTAATGTTGCTGATAGAAATGTAGCATTTGCTATACCGGGTGAAACTAAACCTAGAAGACTTATGGCTCCTATGCCTAATGGTTTTGTTCCTACTAACAATCATGGTAACTTTAGTACTATGATGGAAGGAGTATATGCTACGCTTACCCGTAATGTTATTAATTCAGCTATTCGTGGTGAATCTAATTTGTTTAGAATGGTAGATGGTAAACTACAAGCTAAGATACCTAATATACTTCAAGATGAATGGATGGACACAGGTTATAGTAGTTATGAAGAATTTGTAGCTAAAGACGGAGTACTAGTTACTGACTTAGGTAATGTTACTGATAGTAAAGGTAATATCATTAGTAACTTTAATTATGTAGGAGATGTATATAATCGTAATATTACTCTTATGAATCCTAGTCGTAGTGCTGGTCGTACTAACGCGGCTAACGCCGCTATTTCCCCCGTAAAGGAGCAACAAGTTGTGTCTCCTGTTGCTACGCCTGACCCACTTGCTAGTCAAGATAGTGCTCCTCAAGTAGGTACTCTTATGGAAGTTGCACAAGCTAATACCACTAATCCTAATCTATTATCTATTATTTCGGCATTAGAATCTGCTGGCATTGCTCTTAATCCTGATATTGAAATAGTAGGTGAAAAAGGCAGATTTGCAGGAATAGTTGCCGGTGGTAATACTATTACTCTTACTAATAGATTCGATACTCTTGAACCTGAGCGTAGAGTACTTACTCTTATACATGAAGGTGTTCATTATCTACTTAATGATGAACGTGCTAATATAGAGCAATCATTTGGTGACCTATATGATAAGTTTAGTAGTTTTATTAATCAGGATTCTGCTTTAGTAGAAGAATACGGAAGATTCTTAAATAGTGATAAACCTAGAAGTGTAGCTATTGAGGAATTTGTAGTTGAAGCTATTACTAATCGTACATTTGCTAGATTACTTTCTAGAATTAAATATGATTCTAAAACTAGTACTGAATCTAATAATCTATTTACTAAGATTATTGATGCTTTAGTAGAGATTATAGGTAAAGTTGGTAATATAGATAATACATTACTTGGTGAAGTTCGTAATCGTTTATCTACTATTGGACTAGAAACATCTGATACAGCTAGTACTACAAGTACTGTTCATGATGATGTATTTGATAGAGCAGAAGAAGATACAGGAACTCCTACTGATGATGTTTTTGATATTCCTGATATAGACCTAGATTTAGATAGTGCTATAAGCGATAATTACCGACAAGTCGATAACTTCGATAGCTTAGTGGAAGGTTTAAGTAGTCGTCAAAAGGCTATTGTGAGCCATTTATTTGACACTGGTGAGCTTAGTTTCGTATGTAGTTAACTAAGATGAGCCTAGAGACGAAAGTCCCGTAGAAAGCCTAAGAATGAGCCATTCTAAAGCCGCCTACGGGACTTTTCTGTTTTCCCTATCTTACTATCGAGACGCTATATAAAATGCGAATTTCGGCAGAATTTTGCGGTCTACGGGCGTCCGTCAGTCTTCGGAACGTGTGGTTTCAGACTATTCGATAAATATATTTGATAGTGTTGATAATAATGCTATCTTTGATACTGTTAGTAATTACTTAATTAATAATATAAAGTATATGAGTTGTACTCCTAGTAATCCTAAATTAGATAAGCTATTAGAGCTTACTAATAATGATGTTAGAAAGTCTACCGAATATCTTGCTACTATCGAAGATACTAGTTTTCGTGAATGGTATCAAGAAAAGACTGGTAGAGATTTCAATGAAGAGAGTATTGATGCAAACACTGTTAATGCTATTATAGCATATAATAACAGAGAAACAATTAATACTCAAGATTATGTTCAGAACGTTCGTACTTCACGAACTGGTGTATTTGGTAATGATATAGCAAAGGAAGACCATGCTATTAATATCCTTAGTACTATTTATCTAAAGAGTCAAGGAAGTATTCGTAAAGCTCTTGCTAATAGAAAGCGTAAAGGTGAGAAAGAAGTCCTAAAGGATAAAGCTGGTAATGAGCTAAGTCCTCAAGCTGCTGTAAAGTTAACTATGATTACTTATCTTAATCGACATCTTAAAGAGAATGATAAGAAACTTACGCAAGAACAAAAAACTTATATCGGTACTATTATTCGTAATCTTTACGATGGTGGTAATTATAACCGTAATGAGTTATTTGATATTGTTATTAATTCGCCCGAAGTTATTAGTCTTAGCAAAGAGTTTGGTATAGATACTAACGAGGATTATGAAACTAATGATGATGCTAAAGAAGATAGTGAACAAGGTAGTCGTCAAGAAGACCCTGAAACTATTGCTTCTTTACGTGCTGATTGGTCTGAACTAGCTGACCAACGTAAAGACATTGATAAGAATGTTAGTAAAGAAGTAAAAGAATGGTTTGCTCGTTTACCTAAAACTAATAGCAATTCTTTTATTAATGAAAAACCTGATACAGCTAGCGATACTTATTCAGGTATAGCTGAAAGTGCTGGATTCTCTAGTTCTTTTAAAGCATTGAACAACTATGGTAACTTCTCTAGCGTTGAAGCTATGGTAGAGAGTTTTCATACTATTGCTGAAAGGTTTGAAGAAGTATCTCATTTAGAATATGCCGCTCGTCTATTAGAAGATGAAGCTAATATTCAGATAAGAAATAAGATATTTACTCAACTAAAACAATCTATTTGGGAACGTAATGAAGTAATTCAAAGTGCAGACGGTTCTAATGTAGTGACTAAGAATCGTAATACTTTCCCTAAACTTAATCTGCAAAATAAGATACTTAATAGTTTTGATTCTCTTGTTCATAATCCTTCTATTATGAATGGAGATGTTGCAGTATTAGAAGAACTTAAAAATAGATTATCCACATTAAACAATTCAAATACAAATGAAATACAAGAAATCTCGGAAGAGCTTGCGGCAATCTTTAATAAATATAACTTCGGCATCAATAGGCAGGGTGTTGTTAACTACATTCGTAGCTTCGGTGATAGTCAACTTTCTAATATCACTAGTCTTATCAACGATTTGCTAGAATTTAATAAAGTTGTAGCTAATGCATCTAATATATTAAAGATAGATAATGAAGCACAACGTATATATTATGCAGGTGAATATAGTAAAGCTAAGAATGATGAAGAATATACAGTAGTTCCGTTTGATAAGTCTCAACTACAATATAAAGGCGGTTATGCTAATAATATAGCTAATCGTATATCTGATAAATTTAAAGACTATCAAATAGTAAATTCTGAATTTAATAGTATTAATGCAGAGAACAATCTAGTTAGTGATATTCTAAAGAATAATTATATTAGTAAGTTCTTTGAAAGAATTAACGATAATCGTTATAATGATAATCCAACTGCTAATGCTGAACTTCGTGACTATCTAGTTAAGTTTACTAATATTCCTCAATATCAATATAGTAATATACTTATTGAAAAGACTTTATCTAATGGTAAAGTAATTCCCGGTCTACTTCGTCTTACTGATACTGGTTACGAACTTACTGAATATTATCGTGAATTTGGTGCACAATTGTATAATGGTGTTAGTAATGAAGTTACAGGAAAGGCTAAGTCTTATAAAGATATTAATGCTCTTGAATGGGATATTATTACTCTAAATGAATACGCTAACAACGGAGATAACTATGAGATGGCTAAAGGAGTTAAGAAATCTAAGTTCTTTACCCAAACACCTTCTGATGCTCCAAAGACTTTCGTATTTAATAGTTATAAGTTAGATTATACTGGACTATTTAATGCTAATGGTTCTATTAATCATGGACATCCAATATATGTAGCTTATGCTAATATTTATGCTAAAGAACTAGCAGAAATGGCGCAAGCTATTAACTTCTTATTCGAGACAACTGTTGAAAATGGAGTAGTAACTATTGTGTCAGATGAAAACGGTAAACCTAAGATAAAAGAAGAGTTTAAAGACTTACGTAAATCAGAAGCTAGACTTAATTATCATTATCGTAAAAGTATTCTTGATAGAAATGGCAATCCTACTGGTAATGTATTTAAGTTTAGAAGTTTACTTATTGATAAAGTCAATAAGATTGACAACTATAAATATAGTAGTAGTGAAATAGCCAAAAGAGTAGATATGAACTGGCTATTCGAGGGAGGTAATGTATTCTCGCTCCTTTACGGGGGAAAGAATAGTGAAATATCGCTAATACAAGACGAGAATGGAGAATATAATATTAGGCTTACTGGTGGACTCCGTAATTCAGTTTATAATTATATAGATAATTATATTAATTATAGAATACAAGAAGCTGTTGCTAAATACAGTTCTAATAAAGAATTTGTAGATAGATATAAGAACGCTAGTCAAGAATCATTTAATGCTTTTATTGCTGAAATGGTTCTTAACTATGAGATTCAATATAATAATCTAAATGATATGTTCTTCGGAGATGAAGCATATTATAAAGATTCTCGTGATACTATTAAACGTAACAAAGAATATCAAGCCGGAGGATTAGCTTATGCAGGATATGATTTATATAATGTACAAAAGCATTTGGGAGATATAACAGTAGCTCCTAATAAGACTATTAGTATAGATAGTAGTTTCAAATATATTACTCTTGAAGATGTTCAAAGTAGCGGTAAAGTTCTCGATGATTTAAAGAAGCAATTAGATATAGCTAATGTATCTAAAGAGACTAGAGCTTTTATACTTAAACAGTTCTCTAAGGATAAATCAGAAGTAACAGATGCTCAATCGTTTATTACTCTTGATGAATTTGTTCGTAGAATGTATCTACGTGGAGAGTATGATAGTTATAAAGATTTAATCGAAGCTCTTTATGATGAAACTAAGCCTATTGATAATGTTAAATTAGGAGAATTATCTAAGAAAATACAAGTTCAAAAGAACTTCTATTATGATTTAGAAATAGATAATGATGCTAAATTAGCTAATCCTATTCAGATTAAAAATGCTGAATTTGTACTCATACCTAGATTTTTAGGTAATAGTGAACTTGCTGCTTTAGCTAAATATATGACTGATAATAATATAGGTCAGGTTAACTTTACTACTACTGAAAAAGCTACTACTAATAGAGTACTAGAGTTTTGGGATTCTCATGGGAAATTCCCCTCTAAAGAGAAGTTGAAACAGTTTAACTTGGATGTTCAAACTAAGTATAAAACTGGTTGGTATTCTAATCTTTATACCCAGCAAGATATTCCTCAACACATGGATGGTGAGAATAAGGCAGGATTGCAGATTGTTAAAAAGCTAATAGATAATATTGGTAATACTCCTGAAGGTCAATCTCTTATTAAAGATTTCTTTGATAACTTTACTGCTAATATTCAAGATAGTTTTAAAGATGCTGCTTCTCGTATTGGTGTAGAGATTGATGCTAAAGGTAATGTAGTATACGAAGGTAATCAAGCTAAGATTGATAATAACAAGTTCATATCTCTTATTAAAGACGAGTTAACTCGTAGAGGATTAGACAGTAATTATCGTAAGTATGCTGAAATAAATCCTGAAACTGGATTGCCTTATATGCCTGCTTGGACTAATCTAGTTCGTAGCAAGATAGAAAATATTGTAAATAGTATATTTACTAATCGTGTTACTCGACAAGTACTTCCAGGATTTCATGCTAGTCAAGTTTCAGATATTGGTATGACCGAACTATCAGGTCGTAGTGATTTAAGAGATTTGATGCAATCCAGAGTAGAAGAGAAACACGGTTATTCTCTTGGTCGTAAACTAACGTATCATAAAGACGGTAGTCAGATAGTAGAGATACTGTTACCTAAATGGATGGTAAAGGCTTATAATACTTATGATGCAGAAGGTAATCTAATTAAAGAAGTTACTCTTGAAGATTTACAATCTGCTGGACTCGATACTATGATTGGTTATCGTATTCCAACAGAAGGCAAACAATCAGTAGCAGTAATGAAAGTTGTAGGTTTATTAGATGAATCTCAAGGTTCTACTATTGTTGTTCCTGATGAATGGGTATTACAGACCGGTGCTGACTTTGATATTGATAGTATCTATGGTATTTATCATACAGCTTATTTCGATAGAAATGGTAAACCTCATAAGGTCGAATATATAGATGGAGAAGATGAAGTAAGTACTTATCGCAGATATATTGGTTATATAAATTCTTTAATAGATAAAGAAACTCGTAAAGCTACTAATTCTGAATTTACTAAAGAAGAATTTAAAGAAGCTCGTAAAGCTGCAAGAGAAACTGTTCGTAAAGCTAATGAAGAATATGATAAATTCTTAACTGACCAAGTTATAGATTTAATAGCTGAAACAGATGAAACATGGGCTGAGCTTCCAAGAGAAATAAAAGATAATCTTACTATTACTTTTAAATCAAAAGAATTAAAGTTTGGTGAAAGAGTAGACGCTATTGTAAGTAAGATGGACTTTTATGAAAGTGAATATGCTAATGATGAATATGTTGCTAAGTTTGCACAACAGTATCGTAATATTCAATCTGTTATTAATGAACAAAGAGAATTTTATCAAAATGTAAAAGATAACGCTGAACAACTAGCTATTGATTATGCTGATGAAACTCGTAGAGCTAGATTAGAACAAACTATTCAAGCAAGAGCTGAAATAGTAGGAGCTATGTCTCTTGAAGAATTTAGTCAATTAACAGTAGCTCAACAAAATACTCGTGATGCTCGTAACAATAAAATAGTAGATACATTTATTAAGATAATGAATCTACCAGTATCTATTGGTGAAAACTTATCTTCTAGTAACTTTGAAGATATTAAAGCTGCAAAAGCTAATATCTTTGAAGGTTTATCAGAGACTTATCGTAATATTAATTCAGTAATTGCTCAAAATTGGTATCGTGATGCTAATATGTCCGGTGCGCGTCTTAAAGCTATTTCTGTTAATCGTGACAACTTCGCCTCTATTAGTAACAAAGCTAAAACTATTATTGACGGTGCACACGGTGGTTTTAGGTTTACTTATACATATAGCACAGAGAAAGAAGCAAAAGACGCACAAAGTAAACTAAGAAAACGTTTTAGAGATGTAACTAGAAAAGGTAAAGAAGTAACAGTAGACCATAATCAATTAGGTTGGAGTTACGATAATCTTAATATAGATAATCGTTTGATTACTCCTTATTCTTCTGAAACTACTGCTCTTATTCTCGATGGTGTAAAAGAAGGCGGTGTTCCTAATGTAGATTTGTATACTTTTGATGTATATAAATCTATTGTAGATTGTGGTGCTAATTATGAAACATCTATTCTATTTATTAATCAACCAGTAATAACTGAACTTATCGCTAGACAAAATGCTAATGATAATGTATTTGGAGAAACTGGATTTAATCCTCTTATTGGATTAAGACGAGACATGTATATAAGATTAGCTAGAACTGTTGGTATTCCAGCTAATAGTATTACTAAAAAGACTCGTCTTAAAGATGTTAAGAAAATGCTTGAGAGCAGAGGAATAGAGATTAATGAAGATGAGCTTCTTGAAGAAGGAATAAAAGTAACTGAATTAAGAGAACATCTTAAAGATGATGTAGAAAGTACTAGTTATAATAATACTGATAATCTTATATATCAAATTAAAGCGTTAAGAGCATTTGAATATTTCAAAGAGATAGGCGACCAAATCAATTCTAATATGATGGTTATCACTAGTGATAAGTTTGGTGCTGGTAAATCTGCTAATGAAATAGATAATGTTATTAATCGTATTAATGATATTAAGGAGAATAATGTTGGTCGTATAAAAAAAGGTCAACCTGTTCTTAAAGCAGTTACAGAAGAAGGTAACAAGTATCTAATAGATGCTATTTATCCTAAGACTAATTTCAATACTATTAATGATATTAATCAGGATGAACTAGAATCTGCATATCCTTCTTTATATTATCAGTTAAAGTATAGTTGTATAGCTACTGAAAAGATTATTCGTGATAGTGAGATATTCAAAACTCAAACACCGCAATTCCGTGAATTAGTTAATAAGTTTGGTATTCGTAATCTTCAAACTATTCAGCAGTTAGAGAGTTTCATTATTAATATGAGCCAAGCACAGTCTAACTTTGTTAATACTAACAGATTCATAACTAGAAGTGATAATGAGTTTATACCTAGTTATAATATAAATCTTATTAGTAGCCAACAAGATACTCGTGCTAGATTATATGGATATACTGATATAGTAGGTAGCTTCGATATGTCTGATATGTCTGAAAAGAACGTAGAAGCATTTATGAAATTATCTCCTGCTAATAAAGTAGCATTAATTCAAAGATATACTTCTGATAATAATCTATTTAAGAACCTAAATGTTGAATATAAAGGTCGTCGTAATAGTTATGATAGAATAACTATTGTTGATAGTACTATATCTACTGAATCTCAATATCAAATGTTCCGTAATGCTTGGCATAGTAATAATCCATTTATTAAACTTGCTACTATGGATTTGATAAGGTATTCTATGGTAGTAGAAGGTTATAAGTTTAAAGGTGGTACGGTTAGTAAAATTATTCCTGTTGAATTATTATATGGACAAGATACTGGTATTGATTCTGATAATGGAGTTTCTTCAGCTACTAATATTATTAACGATTCAGATAGAGCTATTAATAGCATGATTCAATATGGTAGTGAGACAGGAACTTATGAAAGAGCTAGTAACGATGCAGCTACTATTGAGAAGTTACGTGACTTATTCTTTAGAACTAATCCTAATAATCCTGATGTATTAGTATTTGAGAATAAGAAATATAAAGAATCTAATAAGATAACATTTAATAGATTAGGTGTTGGAAAACTTAGCTTTAAGGAAGCACAAGAACGTGGAATGATTACTGGTAGTGAGAATAATCGTAGATACCGTCATTATGCTAAAACTAATGATAATAACAAAACTCTACGGTTATATAAACTAGTATATTATAATGATACTGTTTATATGCTACCTACTAATCCATTAGAACAAAACGAAATTGGAGAAGTAAGCGTTAATCCTGATAATAATAGAATGTTTCTTCCATTAGATATACTAGAAGATGTTTCTATTAATCAGTATGATGCTGCGTTTATTAGTTCTGTAAATATAGGTATTACTTCTGATACTCGTAAGTTTATGGTTCTTCCTACTGTATTTGAAAAGGGAGCTGATACATTAATTGAAGAAATATTTCCTAATAGTACTGTCTTAACTTCCCCCATAAAGGAGCAGCAAATTGATACTTCTCGCAAGTATATCGTGGCAATTACTGATAACAACGCTCTATTGGAAACTATTGAATCTCTTGATGCTGCTGGTGTTCATGATTATGTCGTTGCTGCTCCTAATATGAATTATAATAATATTCGTAGGATTATTAATGAACGTAATAATGCAGATATTGCAGCTAAGAGATTACAAGCAGCTATGACTAAGTTAGATGCTAATGAAGTTCAACTTAGAAAGAAGAAATCAGATAATTCTGAATCTCCTTATTATGCTCAACTTAAAGCTAGCATTAATCAGACTATTAATGACGTCAATGTTAATGGTATTGGATTTGTTCCTGTTTTACAAACAGTGATAGATAATACTGGTTTTAGACCTAATGGATATTTCAGATATGAGAAAGAAGGTAATGTTTATATCGTTACTAACTTAGGACGTATAACTACCAAGTCAGTTAGTCTTGCTCCTGATTATTCATATAGTAAAAAAACTGTTATTAATAGTGTGTCTCAACTAGAATTTCCTAGACGTAATGCTTTAACTCAAGTAGTTAAAGAAAATGCTAGATTAGATAAATTCGCTAATAATAATATTATTCGAGTTCAGACAGAAGAGAACTTTATTAACGAAGATATACTTGAATCTGCATTAGTAGATAATGATAGAGAAATCAACGAATATATTTCTCGTGTAATTGAAAGTGTTGAGAGAAGTAATGCTAATGTTGAAGAAGTAGCTCTTAATGATGCTTTCCGTTCATTCGCCTCTATTGACTTACGTTCTAATACAGCTACTAAGTTAAATGATAACTTACGTGAGCAAGCACTGAAAATCATTAACGGTTATACTAATAGACGTATTGATGATTTCTTATTTGATATACATAACTTCTTTACTACTTATGTTACTAATCCTGACGGAACTTATAAGTTAGATGAAAATGGTAACAAGATAGTTCAAGAGAAATGGAGTATAACTAATAAGAAGTTATTCGACCGTATGTTAGAGGACGAAACATTACGTACTCGTTATGAAATGTTCCTAGATGATATTAATAGATTTGTAGAAGACTATTCTATTATTGAAGCTATTCAACCTTATAATATTGATGAAGCTTATACTGTAAGTGAGACAGAAGAAGAAATCGAAGGTTTACGTAGAACTAATGATATGCTCAAACAGATTAAGGATAAGTTCAAACGTATCAAAGACTTAGATAATGTAGTTAAACGTAGTACTAAGATGTACTTCGATAGTTACATTACTAGTCTTTCTAGTGACCCTCGTGTACAATCTAATATGCTTAGTATTACAGAAGCATTTGAAGATGAAAACTTCTCCCAGTTTTGGTTGGCTGATAGTCAAGAAACACATATACCAATAGTTCAAATAGTTCTAAAACAAATGATGAATCAATTAAGAGCTAGTGAGATTAATGCTCGTGATAAAAAGATAGCCTTTACTACCGCTATTTCAACGATTATCGAAGACGCAAAAAACAACGGTATAAACGTGTCTCTAAACGATATTTTGGACGAAAATGGCAATCTTTTGCTGCCGTATAATGAAACGTTCACTGAAAAATTAAGGTCGTTAAAAGAGGCTGTAAAGCTGGCTCAAATCGAAGACCCAAATGGTCGGGACGGTCTTATATATAAGAAAGCTAAAGACGAATTAGAGAAGTTCTTAATAGATAATGTAGAAAGAGAGAATGTAAAAGAGTTCTATCAAGACTACTATGATATGAATCAAATACTTAATAAATATCCTCAAACTTATGTTAAGTTAATGAAGATATTACATGAGGAAGGGGACATATTAAGTACGATGATTGATAATGATTATAGTACTCTTAGTGTTCAGAACGCAAGAAGGCTTGAAGAACTTAGAAGTGAGCTAGCAGAAATGCGAGCTACTATTGATATGGACGGTAATTATAAAGAGAATTATCAAGAAGCTAATGCTGTTAATAATTACTTGTCACGCAGACGTCAGTTAAATAATAAGTATAAAGAAAGTAAACCTAAAGATGCTTTTACTATTCGTTATAAACAAGCTATTGAAGGTTTACAATATCCTGAAACTTCTGAAACTTATAGAGAATCAGTAGAATGGTTAAAAGCTAATACTGATTATAAGTTAAAAGGAGAGTTCTTAGAAGAACTAAAGAAGGCTTATATGGATACTCGTTTAGGTAATCCTTTCGATAGTTTCGTTCGTACTATGGCTTATGGTAAGTATGATTCAGAAGGTGTTATTGATGGTACTAAGTTTACCGATGTTCAAATAGCTAATCTAAAGAAACATCAGGAGCAAATGTTTGCCGCTGCTGTTGGTCGCGTTAAGCCAAATGAACAGAAAGCTCAAGAATGGTTAGATAATCATGTTAGTTATATCAATACTGTTTATTATGAAGCTATGTATGTAGCTATGAATAAGATGGGTAAAGAAGTATTTGATAAATGGTATACTGATAATCATGTTGTTAATCCTATTACTAAAGAATATGAACCATTGCCTATTTGGAGACAAATGGTAGTTAAGGATGAAGCTAACAACATGGAATATAGTGCCAAATACAAATGGTTAGAAACTAAAGTTAAAGACCAATATAAGAATCCTAACTACGATGAAGTTAAACTACAACCTTCTACTAATAAGTATCGTAACGATAAGTATTATGGAATGAATAATTATCAGCAACAATTATATAATGAAGTAGATTCTCTTCTTAATGAACTTGTTAAAGATAAACGTAGTCGTTCTTATATTAATCGTGGTTACTTACCTAATCAAGCTATTGAACAACCTAGTCAAGGTTTTGCTGACTATTGGCAAGACTTTAAACGTAGTCATGGTTGGTATGATACTCCTAATAAGTCTGATATAGAACTTAATCTATATAAGAGATTTAGTAATGCCCCTATGCTTCATAGTTTATCGGAAGTTAAGTTACTTCCTATTCGCGAACAACAAGAAGGAGAAACTAAAGAAGAGTATCTAACTTATGTTCGTGAAACTCAAGCTAAGAATAATGAGTTACGTAAGCAAAGAGCACAGGAAAATGCAGAACGTAATAATCCTAATGTTCTTGAAAGACTTAATTCATTTATTGATAGCATGTATAACTTTAATACTCGTAATGATATAGCTAGATTAGCTAAAATTACTAGTAATCAATTACGTAATATGGATATTATTAAGAGAAATCCTAATGATAAACTTATGGATAATAGATTACTTAGTAGAATTACTGGTAAACAAGAAATACGCACAACTAAAAGTGATGATTCTAATATAGTTAAGCACTTTGAGAATCAAGTTCGTAAGTTAGTATTTAATGAATTTGAAATGGATGAAGGTACTCGTTCTAAAGTATCTCGTGTTATGCGTAATATGGTATCTAGTAAGTTTATGATGTTAAACGTTACTAGTGGTATTGCTAACGTATTATATGGTAAGACACAGATACAAATGGAAATGGCTGCCGGACAATTCTTTAAATACAAAGACTTCCGTAAAGGTGAGAACGAATGGATGCAGAATATAGGTAGTTATCTAGCAGATGCTTATAATGAAACTACTAATAATGAAACTAATGCTATTATTAGATTATTTAATGTTATTGAATCTGATATGGTAACAGAACGTTATGGTAAAGGTAGTAATCCAATGGGTAAATTAGAAAACCTATTGTTTATCCAACAGACAGCAGGTGAGCATTATATGCAGAATACTACATTATTAGCTATGCTTCATTCTCATAGAGTAGTCAATGTTGATGGCAAGAATAAGATAATGTCATTTGAACAGTATGCTATGAATCTTAGAGAAGAAGCGTTACTTAAAGTTCTTCGTAAGAATAATCCCGAACTAGTTGTTAAGTACAAAACCTTTAAAGATAAAGTACTTGAATCTTATGTTGAGAAAGAACGTTATGTTAAGTTTAAAGCTGATATAATAACTGATTTCTTACGTTCGATTCCTAAAGAACTAAGACAAGAGTTTAAAACTACTTATAAGGAAGATACTAAAGAAGAACGAATTAAGTTTGAACAACATCCTTCATTTAGAGAAAGTCTTATATTGAAGAATGGTGTTGCTACTCTTAAACCTGATAGTGGTCTTACTAATGAAGATATTGCTGCTTTCCGTAATAAAGTTATATCTGTTAATCATCAAATACATGGTATCTATGATAAGGTAGGTGCTAATCAATTACAGCAGTCTTGGTGGGGAGCATTATTAATGCAATTCCATAAACACTTAGTTCCTGGTTATCAAAAGCGTTTTGGTTATCGTTTAGGTCACTTTGATGGTATATATAATGAAACTAGAGAATCTATTAGTAAAGGTACTTATGTTAGTCTAGGTGAATTTATAGCAATGCCGTTCAAGAAGTATTATGAATTAAATAATAGTAATGAACTTCAAGCAGTTCGTACTCTTCAAGGTATTGCTAAAGGTTATGCAGATTTTGTAGCTAATCTTACTACTTATTATAATATTCTTCCTGAATATGATAAAGCTAATATTCGTAGATGCTTAGGTGAATGGATAGCTATTACTAAAGCAGTAGCATTGTTCGTAGTTGGTAAATTGATGCTTGATGATGATGATGATTCTACACAAGTGGCTGACTATATCCTATATAGTGCTGACCGTCTAATGTCTGAAACTATTCAATATACTCCTTGGGGATTAGCTAATGAAGGTAAGAAACTATATAGCCAACCTGTTGCTGCATTAAGTATTGCTTCTGATAATCTTAAATTACTAGAAGCTCTTTGTAGCTATATTATTACTGGTAATCCTGATGATTTATATTATAATTCAGGAAGCTATTCAGGTGAAAATAAACTTGCAGTAAATTTCTTTAAACAAGTACCATTAGTTAATCAAATTATAAAACATGAAAGACTAGGTGCTAATAATAGTTATTATAAAGTACGTAGTAGTCCGTTTAGTGGTTTAGGTCAAGTTGTTGCTAATATGATTACTGATGAAGATGAAGAATAACTAACTACTTAATATTACAACTCATAGGAAAGCCCGAACTGCTCGTGAGAGTAATTCGGGCTAATTTTTATATTTAAAAAAATTTGTAATTTCTAGTTATTCATTAGAATATAGTTTAATATATTCAGATATAAACTTATTTCTATCTCCCATGAACATCATATTATGATTAATGATATAAATATTATTTTTATCATTAACAGCTTTAGCAATAAAATTAGCATTTATAAGTTGTTGAATACCGTCATTTATTCTAGGTTGACTAACAGACAGTTCTCTTGAAATCTTAGTCTGATTCAATACTATCCAATTAGAATTAAATTTAATATTTCTATAAATGTAATTCAGCATAGATAAACCATGAGTTTTTAAGTATCTTAGATTAGACATTCCATCAAAATATAACTGCATAAAACTACCAGTATATCTTATCTTTTCATCTTTAATTAGAACAATATCTACTCCATACTTATTAGCTATCTGTTGGAGTTCATCAAAAGCATTATTACTATAATCTTTTGGATTAATATTGAAAGGAAATATAGTAGGTTTAATAAGACTACTATCAACATTGACATTAGTTTCCATATATGTGTTAATTAATTGTTAATACCGCCAAATTTATACAGTTTTGCGTATAAAATCAAGCAATTTCACTATTATTTTATACAGTTTTACGTATAATTTAAATCATCTAACTAACTGATAATCAATGAATTAACATAAAATTAACACTATAATAAGATAAAAACTTCTTATATAATATAGATTTATCATTTAGATATGCAAATATACTATTAAATTTTTAATTAACTTAGCTTTACTATATCCCGCTCGCCTATCGGCTCGCTTTCTTCCCCCATAAAGGAGTTGGTTTACCAGTAATTCCACCCCTTTATGGGGGATTTAGCGAGCTTTGCGAGCGTAGGCAAGTCCAGCAACACAACTATCATTAATACGTTGATTTTATCCAAGTACAACATAAAAAAAAAGAACTATCAACAGTATTACTACTATCAATAGTTCTAATCTATTATGAAGTTTCTATGGAAGATTTCGTTAAAAACAATATTATCATTATTACTATGAATAATAAATATCCCCATAACTTCTTTTCAGTTAATTCTTTTACAATACAATAGATTAACATTCCAAATGGTATTAATCCAAATATTAATCCTCCTATAATTATTCCAACAGTTTCTAGTGTCATATTATTCTTTCTTTAATATCTTTTTTAGCTCTCTTGTAACCTTTCATATAACCTTCTATATAGGCTTTAGTACATAGATTTAATTGCATTGGAGTACAAGGTCTATAAATACAGTTCTTACAAGCTCTACTAAATCCATTAGATTGATAGGCTTTTACTTTAACGCTTATTCTTTTTGTCATAGTATTATAAAATAAGAGTACCAGTATTATTACTAGCACTCTTATTAATGTATAACTAAAATGATTATTACTTATTCGTTCTTATATTTCTTCTCTACTTCTTGTAGTTTCAGATAGATATTATTACGAGCTTTAAGTTTAGGAAGTGATGCAACACATCTCATAGCTCTACGAATTTGACTGCGCATAAACTTATTCTGTGACTTCATTGTTTTCTTCTTCTTTAGATTTAGCATTAAGACCATATTTAGCCCATTGAAGAACAAAACCAAGATGTCCCCAAAGACTATTAACAACTTCTTCCATAGCATATTGTTTGCCAAGTTCTTCGCTGTAATTCTTTGGGTCAACACAAGAAGAATGACGAACTGTATCAAAGCCAGTAAGAGTATGAGCATTAACAACAGTAGTTTTTTCACCAACTGTCATTACTTCTACATCAGTAATAAAGTTCTCAACATCTTCTTTTAGAATCTTAGTACCGTCATTATTCTCTGAAAGAGGATAATACGCAGCATCAGCTACATCTTTCGGTGTCCAACTTTTATATCCATCTGGATAAGTAACTTCATAACCCATATCATCAGGATGAGCATTACCTATTTTATAACCAGTTGATAGAGCCATACTAGCTCTCATTGGTTGAAGTTCAACCATTTTAATTCCAATTGCTTTCATAATTTAATTATTTATTGTTTAAAATTAGTAATTAGTTTATTTTCCAGTACTACCAAATCCTTCTGTACCTCTTTCAGTAGTACCAAGTTCTTCGAGAGTTTCAACTTCATCCCAAGTAATCTTCTCACGACGACGAACAAGAAGTTGACCAACACGTTCCCCTTCTTTTGGAACAATAGGTTCTTCAAGGTCGTAAAGTCCTCTAAATACAAATAGTAATTCTCCTCTATAAGATTCATCGAGCGTCCCCGGACTATTTTGCATTACAA
>ERZ857922.194-NODE-194-length-94503-cov-52.145498_pt1 | contig 94503 bp, 67 predicted proteins | sample MGYA00519579_ERZ857922 | MGnify/ENA primary metagenome ERZ857922 (study PRJEB31778, sample SAMEA3449375) | human gut metagenome | biome: human gut; feature: human-associated habitat; material: faeces | place: United Kingdom | collected 2010/2012 ... | reverse complement strand
GAGGAAGGACATTCCGTTCGCCGTGGGCGTTCGTGGCTTCTTCACTAACTCTCAATTTATTTCTCTTCCACCGGAATCTGCTTCAGATTCTCCACAGGCTCCAGGATCTCATTACTGCGGATGTCAATGATAGGTCCGCCGGTACCTTCGATGTATTCTCTGGTAATGGTGACTCTTCCGATATTGTCATCCTTGGGGATCTCGTACATGATATCCAGCATGAAATCCTCAATAATGGAACGCAGGGCTCTGGCGCCGGTGTCACGTTTTATGGCCTTTTCGGCAATGGCATCGAGGGCATCGTCCGTGAACTCCAGTTTCACTTCATCCAGTTCCAGGAGCTTTTGGTACTGTTTCAAAATGGCATTCTTCGGCTCTTTCAGGATCTTCACCAGCATCTCCTTGCTCAGTCCCTGCAGAGTACAGATGATAGGCAGTCGTCCGATGAACTCCGGGATCATGCCGAACTTACGGATATCCTCTACGGTCACCTTAGATAAGATATCGGTATCTTTATCGTATTTGTCCTTTAGTTCGGAATTAAAACCGATGGATGCGGTCTTGGTCAGGCGCTCCTTGATGATCTCATCCAGATCCGGGAATGCACCGCCACAGATAAACAGGATATTGCGGGTGTTCACCGTAGCCAGGGGCACCATGGCATTTTTGCTATTGGCACCGACCGGTACTTCCACCTCGGCACCCTCCAATAATTTCAGCATGCCCTGCTGTACACTTTCACCGCTGACATCCCGGGAATTGGTATTTTTCTTCTTGGCGATCTTGTCGATCTCATCAATGAAAATAATACCTTTCTCCGCTTTCTCTACATCGTTACCGGCGGCTGCCAGCAGCTTGGATACTACACTCTCGATATCATCACCGATATATCCGGCCTCCGTCAATGACGTAGCATCGGCGATCGCCAGAGGCACATCCAGCAGTTTCGCCAGTGTTTTAACTAAATAAGTCTTACCGGAACCGGTGGGACCGATCATAAGGATATTGGACTTCTCGATCTCAATCGCATCCATGGTGTCGGTAGCTACTCTCTTATAATGGTTGTATACCGCTACCGAAATGACTTTTTTGGCTTTTTCCTGTCCCACTACATATTCATCCAGGCTTGCCTTGATCTTATGAGGTGCCGGAATATCTTTGATGTTGAATACAGGTTTGGGACCTTCGGCTTTCTTTTTCTTCTTGAGTTTCTGCTTGTTGGGGATGCCGCCGTCTCCCTGGAGGTCTGCCAGATTCACAAAGCTGATGTTGGGGAATCCGTTCTGTCCACCGAACTGGTTCAGATCGCCCGGATTATTCAACATGCCCTGGTAGTCGAACTGGCTCACAGTCTCCATGGTCTTGTGCATGCAGTCATCGCAAATGCAGATATGATTAGGCAGCTTGAACATTCTGCCGGCTTTGCTCTCCGGTCTGCGGCAAATGAAGCAGACATCCTCGTACTCGCCGCTGTCCTTTTTGTCCTCTGTCTTTTTCTCAGCGGAATTTTCACCCGCAGTATCCGCTACCTGTGTGTTCTCGCTATTTTTTTCGTTATCTTTTTTTTCGTTCAGAGTGGTCTCTGTTTTCTCTTCCTCAGGAATCACTTCTCTATAATCATCATTGTAATTATCTGTCATGTTATTCTCCTCTTTGTCTATTGCGCAGTGCTTATCTCGGTATCACTTCGTGCTACCTCGATATCCGGGCTTCGCCCTACACGTATCGTGTCTTACGTAATCCCGCCTGCAAGCAGTCGGTTTTCGTAATCCACGATCCTTGCACTGCTCATGCCTACGCTTATTATATCTAATTCGAATGACTGCTACAAGTGAAGTTTTTCTAAACAAAATCCCCGGGAGATGCAGACGATCTTCCGGGGTTTCTTCTATCTTTCCAATATTCAATATTGGGAACCGCTATATTTATTTTTTATCTGCTGGTCTGCTGCCCAGTGTGAGATTCAGTTCGACAGACACATATTCACCGTTCTGAGGTCTCTGTACCGTTATGGTTACGGAATCACCGGCTGCATAGTACTGTAACATCTTCTGAAGATCAGAGTAGGACGAGATGCTGCTGCCATCAAATTTGGTAATGATATCACCTTTCATGATACCGGCATTCGCTGCTGCACTGCCTTCCTCTACGGATACTACATAGATGCCTTCCGGCATGTTATACATCTGAGAGATCTGGGAAGTTACTTCCTGCAGAGACAGAGAGATACCGATGTAACCGACTTCATCCTCAGCTACCTTGGTTCTGGTCTGACGCTCCATCAGATCTGCAATGATAGGGCTTGCCGAAGTAATCGGGATAGCATATCCCATACCTTCTACGGCAGTACCACCGATCTTGTTGGAGTTGATACCGATAACCTCACCATTCATGTTCAGCAGTGCACCGCCGGAGTTACCGGGGTTGATGGCTGCGTTGGTCTGGATGAAAGTACCGGTAGAGCCGTTCTCCAGAGTGATCTCACGATTTAGGGCACTTACGATACCGTTGGTAACGGACTGACCATATCCAAGAGCATTACCAATGGCAATTACCGGCTCACCAAGCTTCAGGTCATCACTGCTGCCCAAAGTAGCAACGGTAATGGCATTCTTGGTATCATCGCTCAGATCATTTAAAGATACTGCGATCACTGCCAGATCCATATCGGAATCCAGTCCTTTGACTTGTGCCTGTGCTTCACTGCCGTCGATAAAAGTAACAGTCAGCGTATCTGCGCTCTCTACTACGTGGTTGTTAGATACGATCAGCAGCTCATCATCCGTCTTGCCTACAATAATACCGGAACCGCTGGCCGCTTCTTCCTGTGTATACTGCTGGCCGAAGACATTAGCTGTCTCAGTAAAGTTATTCACAATCGATACCATGGCAGGCATGACCTTCTCCACCACATCAGATACATCAGACTCTACATAAGTAACGTTGGTCGCAAGCTGTGGTGTACTCTGGCTGCTCTCTGTTGCAGCTTCGGAAGCAACCTCACCCACCACTGCGGTATCCGTACCGGTCTTAAGCATCCCGGTGCCCTGTTGTACCGCATAGAACCCGATACCGGCAAACAGTCCGAAGAAAAGTCCCAGGCTGACACTTACCATAGCTTTCCGGAAATAGCCTCCATGCTTTTTGGAGTTCTTAGGTTCTGTATTGCTGCCGGTGCTTCCGCCCATCTGGTATGTGGTGTAACCGTTTGCACTTCCCGCAGCGCTTACACCGCTGAATGTACCGGTTGTATTTTCATTGCCGGTTTCGTAACCGGAAAAATTATCATTCTCGTACATAATGCTTCCTCCTATCCTATCTGTAAGTGAGAAATTCTTTTTACCATTCTTCGTTGTTATTTCATTTCTTACTCTCACCTTATGAACACAGTATAACCGTCAATTGTGACCGAATTGTGATAACTTTCTGAAGCAATTATGAAAGATCAAAAAAGTCCCGAAGAAGCATTATGCCTCTCCGGGATGTACTTTTTTATAAATAATTACTCCACAGTAACAGATTTTGCCAGGTTTCTCGGCTTATCCACATCACAGCCACGTCCCACTGCCACATAGTAAGCAAACAGCTGCAACGGAATGATTGCCAGGGAATTGGTAAAGTACGGATTCGTCTCGGGAATGTATACCACATAATCCGCTGCCTTCTCGATGGCTTTGTTGCCCTCGATGGTAACCGCCATGACAAAAGCGCCTCTTGCCTTTACCTCTACCATATTACTGATGGTCTTCTGGAACAGAGCCGGCTGGGTTGCCAAAGCCACTACCAGGGTGCCATCTTCGATCAGGGAAATGGTGCCATGCTTCAGTTCTCCGGCTGCATAAGCCTCGGAATGAATATAGGAGATCTCTTTTAACTTCAGGGATCCCTCCAGGGAAATCGCATAGTCGATACCACGTCCGATGAAGAAGATGTCTCTCGCTCCCACATAACGGTTGGCGAAATGCTGGATCTTCTGCTTCTGGCCCAGAAGCAGCTCGATCTGATCCGGCAGACATCTTAAATCTGTCAGCATACTCTGGAACTTCTCCTGGTCAATGGTTCCACGCACCTTGGCGAACTTCATAGCCAGCATGTAAAGTGCTGTCAGCTGTGCACTGTAAGCCTTGGTCGTTGCAACGGCGATCTCGGGACCTGCCCAGGTGTACATAACACTGTCCGCTTCTCTGGCGATGGAGCTGCCGACGACATTGACAATACCCAGTACCTTGAAGCCCTTTTCCTTGGATTCCCGCAGAGCTGCCAGCGTATCCGCAGTCTCACCGGACTGGCTGATGACGATGACCATATTGCCCTTCTGCAGGATGGGATCACGATAACGGAATTCGCTGGCCACATCCACCTCTACCGGGATTCTTGCCAGACCTTCAATGACATATTTTGCGGTAACACCGGTGTGATATGCGGAACCGCAGGCCACAATATGGATCTTTGTGATCTCCTGAATCTCCTCATCGCTCATATTCAGTTCTTCGATGACGATATCATTATCCTTGATACGGGGAGAAATGGTATCGTTGATCGTCTTCGGCTGTTCGTAGATCTCTTTCAGCATGAAATGCTCATAGCCGCCCTTTTCCGCAGCATTGGCATCCCAGTCGATGGTCACGGGGGTTTTCGTGATCTCTTCTTCGTCCACTGAGAAGAATCTAAGACCGTCTTCCTTCAGTTCCACCACTTCCTGATTATCTACATAATATACGGTTCTGGTATATTTGAGAATTGCGGGAACATCAGATGCGATAAAGCTGCCGCTCTCACTCTTGCCTACGATCAGAGGACTGTCTTTGCGGGCAGCGAAGATCTTATCAGGCTGATCGGCAAACATGATACCCAGCGCATAGGAGCCCTCTACACGATGCAATACCTTAGTGATCGCTTCCAGGGGATTTCCCTTATAATAGTAGTCTAACAGATGCGCCAGTACCTCGGTATCGGTCTCAGAGATGAACTGATACCCCTTATCCTGCATCTTTTTCTTCAGTGGAATATAGTTCTCAATGATTCCGTTATGTACTACAGCAATGGTACCGGCGTTATTCATATGGGGATGGGAATTGATATCACTGGGAGCACCGTGGGTTGCCCACCGGGTATGCCCGATACCGGAAGTTCCCTTCATAGACTCGCCTCCGTGTGTCAGGTTTTCCAGAACCTTAAGTCTCCCGACAGCCTTTTTGGTGTTGATCTTCTCCCCATCAAAAATAGCCATACCCGCGGAATCATATCCACGGTATTCCAGTTTGGACAGACCGTCTAAAATGATCGGTGCTGCCTGTTCTGTTCCAATATATCCTACGATACCACACATAGTCATACATCCTTTCTGTTCTGTTTCCAGTATTCTTTGTTGGAAGTAAAAGCAAGGACCCATTTTCCGGGGAGCCTGCGATAGTTCTTACCTAATAGATAACCTGCATATTTACAGGCACATTGTATATAAAAATGGAGCAACTTGCCGGACATATGATTTTTCCGCAAATATGCTGTCACATCTTTCACCATTCGTTTTCCCTCGGACTCCGAAGGATATGCTGCGAAGACTTCCGGATGTTCTGCCTGGGATACCCCCAGGTCAAAATTCCTTTGGAACTGCTGTACATTGGTATAATTATGGGAATGAATCACCCGGGCATCCGCCGCATAAGCGATCGCATACCCCGCTTCCACCGCTTTCGCCGCATAGATCATATCTTCATTAAATATGGTATGTTTTACGAATCCACCCAGTTCCTCATAGATCTCCCGTCGGTATGCCGCACACACATTGGAGCAGAAAAATGTCTTGATCCCCAATGTCTTAAGATCTTCTGCGGATTTGATCCGTGACTGTGCCGGATAATTAAATTCCCTGGTATAACATTCCACCGGTGCACAATCTTCTCTCGGCAGCTGTCTTGCATAGGATACCGCCACCTGATCCCGCAGCGGTTCCGTCAGTTGTTCGATCAGATTGTCATCTGCCGGCATGGCATCCTGGGTCATCATGACAAAAATATCTGCGGAAGATTTTTTCACACCCATGCGTCTGGTGCCGCCATGATCAAATTCTCTTTTGGAGACATGATATACCTTAATGTTCTGATATTTCTCCAGAAATCTGGTTCCATAGATCAGCTGCTCAAAATATTTTTCTCCGGTGTTCAGCAGGATCACTTCATGTACCGGCACGCTCTGGCTGTCAAGCTTATCTAATAATGTAAATAGTTCTTTCCCCGGTTTATACAGGGGAATGATCACATCGATCTCCATTGCAGAGCGCTCCTTACTTTCTCAATCTCTGGTCTATTATACTTTATCCCCGTCTGTTACACAAGACTTTTTCATATGACACGAGGGAGCTCCGGTGCTCTCCGGAAGACTCCCTCGTCAATTCGTTTTCTTATTTATTCAGATAAGGTGCCGTATCGGACGCAATCTTTCTACTGTATTCCTTTACACTGTCGGTTACGGTGTAGTTCGCATCATCAAACAGGAACTGATGCAGCCATACAACATTGCTCTCCAGATCCAAAGGTACTACACTGCTTCCCTTTGCACCGATGTTACCGGTGGCACGCATGGTCTCTTCAGGGAAACCTCCCTCGTCCACAATACGATATTTTGTGATGTTAGCCAGCAGATCCAGAATATCCTTGGAATCCAAGCTGGTGTAAACATCATCGATGGCACTGTTAAATACCTTGGACAGAGTATCGTAATCGGCCTTCTTCGCCTGATCTTCAATCGCCTGGATCACTTCACGCTGACGTGCGGCACGCTTGAAATCATTACCTGCGGTATAACGGATACGGCAGTAAGCCGTCGCCTGCAGACCGTTTAGCAGCTGTACTCCGGTCTCTGTTACCGGTGTGTAGTCACATTTTAAGACCTCTGCAATACCGATCTGGTAGTTATTGATATGCTTGATCTCCTCGGAGTCCACATCGATATAGACACCGCCCAGACCGTCAATCACTTCACTCAGTCCCTTATAGCCTACGGTTACAAAGTTCGTAATATCCATATCCAGATTCATGTTTAACATCTTAACTGCCTGCTCCGCTCCGCCATAGGAATAAGCCGCGTTACACTTCTGATAGGAGTCCGTGCCGATGTTCAGATACGTATCACGATATACACTGACCAGTTTGATATCGCCGGTATCCATATTGATGCTGGCGATCATAATACTGTCGCTTCGGCTGCCCTTGTACAGCTGGCTGTCCTTCGTTGCATCCACACCGAACAGTGCAATGTTCATATACCCCTTCATTGCTTCGTCCTGTTGTACTTCTTCCGGAATCCGAAGCTCTTCCGTCTCTAATACCGTTACCTTGGGGCCTTCATTATTTGTGTGGGTCATTACCAGATACAATACTGCTACCATGATCAGGATAACCGCGATCTCTACACCGAAGATGATAACCTTTCTTCTCTTCTTGGCAGCACGCTGCTTGGCAGATACTCTCCTCTGTCCGTTACTGTTGCCGGCAGGTCTCGATCCGGCAGGTCGCTGTCCCGCAGGTCTCTGTCCATTTCCGGAAGGTCTTCTTCCGCTTCCGGCTGGTCTCTGACCATTGCCGCCATTGTAGTTAGAATTTGTTGCCATCTTGTCTTCTCCTTGTGTTAATAAGCATTTTTATTGATAAATCCTGTAAAAAATGTCATAAGAATGATCTTAATGTCAAACCCGAGGGTCCAGTTCTCAATGTAATAAATATCATACTCGATCCGCTTCTTGATGGAAGAATCACCACGCAGACCGTTGACCTGTGCCCATCCCGTGAGGCCCGGCCTCACCTGATGTTTTACCATATATCTCGGGATCTCTTCCTTGAACTTTTCCACGAACTGAGGGCGCTCCGGTCTCGGTCCCACCAGGCTCATATCTCCTTTCAGGATGTTGAACAGCTGCGGAAGTTCATCAATGCTGGTTCGTCTTAAGATCTTGCCGATTCCGGTGACTCTGGGATCGTTTCGCACCGTCCAGCCCTTTTTCTCCTCCGCTGCAGTCTGCATTGCCATACTGCGGAATTTGTACATATAAAATGATTTATTATGAAGTCCTACCCGTTCCTGCTTGAAGATCACAGGTCCCGGACTGGAACATTTTACCAGAATTGCCGACAACAGCATGATCGGTGACGTAATGATGATGCCGAACAGGGAGCCGACAATATCCATGGCTCTCTTGATCATCATATTTCCGGTGTTGGTCAGCGGCACATACCGAATATTGATCACCGGAAGTCCCATGAGATCCTCCGTGTAAGGTCTGCTGGGGATCAGACTGCTGTAGTCGGGGATGAATTTCGTATGCACGCCGGATTTCTCACAGATATCCACAACACCTTCCAGATAATCATAATCTTTCAGAGAAAGCGTGATCGCGATCTCGTCCAGCTTGTTCTCCGGAAGAATATACTCCAGATTCCCCAACGTTCCCAGGACTTTCACTCCCTTATAGGTAGTCCCTCCCGGAATGTGCTCATCCAGAATACCGCATACAACATATCCCCACTGGGGATTGCTTAAGATTCTGTCAATATACTCTTCTGCCGCTCTGGAATAGCCCACCAGTAAAATATGCTTCAGATTGTATCCCCTTTTCCGGAGTGTCCGCAACGCTTTTCTCATTATGATGCGGGATACCGAAGTCAGAAATACATTCAGCACATAAAAAATTGCCATGACGGATCGTGAAAAGTTGATCTCACGGATGATCATATACAGTATAATGATCAATGCCGCCAGGCCGATGGTATTTGCCTGCAGAATGCTGTAAATCTCATGTCTGCGGCGGACGGTTCGCTTCGGGGAATACACGCTGCACCGGTAATATAGGAGCATATAACCGGGTACAATAAAAGGAAGCAGCTTATAATACTCCTGCACAGGCAGGACACCGATTCCGGGACCGTCGTTCAATATATAAAATTTGATATAATAGGCAAGGACAAAGGATATGGCTGTGATCAGCGCATCCATTATCACAAGAAGCCTGTTAAAGACTTTCTGGTTGTCTTTTATCATATGGGTCACCCAATCTGTAAGTCTGAAAAGCTTCTTTTTAACGATTTCATTCTACAATAACGATGTTTTTTTCTCAACTTAAGAATTTATGAAGCCATTTCTTAAGATTTCATAAGAATTCGAAACACATTGAAATACAGCTGCCACTGGATCTTCACATAATTCCCCAGATGATGCCACCGGAAGGGAACTTTGTGCTGTCTTCCCGTGGTTCCCACCGATCTTCTCAGGCCAGCTGCCAGTCCCTTCAGATATAGTTTTCCCATTCTTTTCTTACAAAAAAACAAAAACTTTATGCCAAATCCAAGCAAAAAAAACGGCAGGTTCAGAATACACTGCAAAAGCGGCATATTCTTGCCGATCACATAAATACTGTTGGCAGACGCAAGTAACGTTTTCCGGGGATTGTATCTGGATCCCGTGGAAGCACTGCCATAATGCAGCACAGCCGCCTTCGGTTCATACCGGTTCTCATAGCCGTAGATCCGGGCACGGTAGCCGATATCCAGATCTTCCAGGTAGGCAAAATGTTCTTCATCAAAATAACCGATCTCTTCAAATACGGATCGTCTGTAGATTGCGGCACCACCACAGGCGGAAAACACCGGGACAGACTTATCATAATCCGCCGCCGGTCGTCCCTTCCCCCGGGAATAGGCCCAGCCCAGCACGCAGTAACGGTCTCCGGCATCATCGATGAGCTCCGGTCTGTCCCACATCAGCATCTTCGCACTGACGGAAAATATCTTTTCATTTTCGCGGATAGCATCATATAAGCCTCTTACAAAACCGGCTTCTGCCTTTGTATCATTGTTCAGAAGGATCACATATGGTGTCTTCGCTTCCCGGATCCCCAGATTCACTGCATGACAGAATCCGGTGTTTTCCGGTAAAGATATCAGGCGCACACCTTCCCCACACCATTCCTTTTGCAGATATTCCACGCTGCCGTCCACGGAAGCATTATCGATGATCAGCACTTCATATCCGGGGGCATTTTGCTGCTCTCTGCACAGAGAAGTCATGCACTCTGCCAGATATTTCATTCCGTTGTAATTTGGTATAACAACCGTTATTTCACTCATAATGGTTTAAACTCCTCCGGATATTCCGGCAGATAGAGTAATCTTCCTCTTTGCCGTAACGCTTCGGACAATCGCAGACTTAAGGTTCGGATGTCCACTCCTGACGGCAGTACAGTTACATCGAATACCGGTTGCTCTCCCGGGTGTCTTCGTATCTCAGTATACGGAACTCCCACAATTTTCTCGAATACTTCCTGGCAGGAAGGCTGAATACGAATACAGCGAAGATCCAGCGCCTGCGCATCTTGGGACAATTCCGCTCTGTGAAGATATCCTCCGAATCCCTGCGGCAACCCCTCGTAGAACACCTTTCCCTCCGCAGTCATTCTGCCGCCGATGATCTTGCCAGTCTTCCCGGACAATACTCTGCCTCCCACGGCTGCCACATCCGGGCGGTTCTGTAATACATCGGTATACTGTAAACGATAAAATCCCACATGCCTGGTCTCACAGGCAGTCGCAGGGATCCCCCGCAGTGCGGCATGATCCCGCAGAGCCCGAAGTCCCGCCTCGTAAGCGTATTTTTTGCTGTGGGGATTGGCTGCCGTGGATGCCTCGTGGCATCTCCAGTGATACAACACTTTGGGGATATGAAGAATGCTCTTCTCCCCGGCCTGCCCGTCCGTCGTCAGCACTTCTGCCACAGCCCGTAACACCAAGTCATAGTCCTGGGCGCCGTCACATTCCGGTCGGAATCGCAGCCTCTTCATCAGTTCCGCATCCATGACCAGGAAATGGCAGATATAGTTATTACTTAAAATTAAATCGTAATTAAAGTTTTCTTTATGATTTGGATCATAGTATCTGGTCTCTTCTCCATCGCACTTATCCTCATCCGAATAAGCGAAGGCGACTTTGACACCTCTGTCATATGCTTTGATGATCGCATCAGCCATTTCGTACAACGCATCCGGTGTCAATACATCATCATGATCCAGCAGACCGATATACTCTCCCTTCGCATAGGGAAGCGCCTGATTGGTATTAGCAGCGATTCCCGCATTTTCTTTCAGATGCACATAGTGGAGCCTGGGATCTGCTGCGACAGGTTCTGTCTCGCCATCCGTCGGCTGCTCCTTCAGGAATCCCTGCTGCTTCAGTACCTCCTCCACACTGTGATCCTCCGTGGCATCTGCCAGGATCAGTTCCCAATGGGGATAGCTCTGTTGCATAACACTTGTTATCATTCTGTTCAGATATGCTTCCGGCGTTCGATATAAGGGTACCACAATACTGAACGTAATCGGCTTCTCCCATTTTCTATCACTCTGCCTTACCAGCTCTGCTTCCGAACAGGGCACAAAAAAATAGCGGTCTGTCTCTGTCAGGCGCTCCCTCACAGAGATCCAGGTTTCCCTCAGGCCGTTACGTTGCAGATAATATAGAGTTTTCTTAAGGTTTGCCTTGTTTAGCTTTGCCACAGATACCTCCAGCTTTTCATAAAAGAGCAAACCGCCCTGCACGGGCGATTCGCTCTTTTGAAAACTAATATGATTTATGGAGCACTGCCTTACAGTACTGCCTTTACATCCTCGGTCAGCTTCTCTACCTTAGCCTTTGCATCCTCTAAGCTGGTTCCCTTGACACCCATGTAGAACTTGATCTTGGGCTCGGTTCCGGAAGGACGTGCACAGCACCATGCATTGTCAGGAAGCTCGAAGTACAGAACATTGGACTTGGGAAGTCCTGTGGTGGTCTTCTCTCCGGTCTCCATGTCGATGATAACATCGTTCTGGTAATCACGGAACTTCTCTACCTTCAGATCTCCGAATGCCTTAGGAGGATTCTTACGAAGCTTCTCCATGATCTCGGCGATCTGTCTTGCGCCATCGATACCCTTCATGGTGATGGTATACTGGGTCTCCTTGAAGTAACCGTACTTCTCATACATGGATACCATCATATCCCACAGAGTCATGTTGTGCTTCTTGCAGTAAGCTGCTACTTCGCACAGACACATCACTGCTACGATCGCATCCTTATCTCTTGCGTGGGTACCTGCCAGGCAGCCGTAGCTCTCTTCCAGACCAAATACGTAGTTGTTGCTGCCGGTCTGCTCGAAGAGCTTGATCTGCTCGCCAATGAACTTGAAGCCGGTCAGTACCTCGATCAGCTTTACGCCGTAAGCCTGCGTAATAGGTTTGGTCATGTTGGTGGTAACGATAGTAGTTACCAGTGCGGGATTCTCGGGCATGGTACCGGTCGCAGTCTTCTCTCTTAAGATATATTCTGCGATCAGCATGCCGGACATATTACCGGTAAATGCCACATACTCGCCGGTCTTGGTATCTTTTGCATACACACCCAGACGGTCTGCATCGGGATCGGTTGCCAGAACGATATCCGCATCCTTCTCCTTCGCCAGACGAAGCGCATAGGTAAATGCCTTGGGATCCTCGGGATTCGGGTAATCCAGTGTGGTAAAGTTCGGGTCCGGATTCTCCTGCTCGGGAACCACATAGACATGCTTGAATCCCAGCTCAGACAGGATACGTCTTACCGGCTTGTTACCGGTACCGCATAACGGAGTATATACGATCTTGATGTCATCTGCCATTTCCTTGATAACATCGGGATGAATGATCTGCTTCTTCAGCTCTGCCATGTACTTGTCATCGATCTCTTTGCCGATCACTTCATAGAGTCCTGCTGCCACAGCATCCTCTCTGCTCATGGTCTTCACGGTATGATAATCCTTGATGGACTGTACTTCGGTAATGATGTCCTTATCGATAGGAGCGGTTACCTGTGCGCCGTCCTCCCAGTATACCTTATAGCCGTTGTACTCAGGAGGGTTGTGGCTGGCGGTAACTACAATACCTGCAGTACATCCTAACGTCCGAAGGGCAAAGGACAGCTCCGGGGTAGGTCTTAAAGATTCAAAAATGTATGCCTTGATGCCGTTGGCTGCCAGACATCTTGCTGCCTCATCGGAAAACTCGGGAGACATGCGGCGGGAGTCGAATGCGATTGCCACACCCTTACTCTGTGTACCGCGCTTGATAATATAATTGGCAAGACCCTGAGTTGCCTTACGAACGGTATATACGTTCATACGGTTGGTTCCTGCACCGATCACACCACGTAAGCCGCCGGTACCGAATTCCAGTTCCTTGTAAAAACGATCTTCCACTTCTGCTTCATTATTGCGGATTGCCAGAAGTTCCTCCTTGGTCTTCTGGTCAAAATAATCATCTTTTAACCAGAAATTCAGTTCGTCCATATAACTCATTTTCCTATCCTCCTGTTTTATCGCTATCTTTCAATATCTTCAGTAAACGCTCTCCGGTGATATTTTACCATAGATTCCCTCTACTGAAAAGAATTATTTAACGTCCGCTAACTGCCGGATCCTTCAGTGCATAATCGCTGCGATCCAGAGAGAAATTCGGATTGTAATAGGGATCTCCCGCCTCCAGTTCAGCCTTCCATTTTTCACGGAAATGCTCGGATTCTCTGTTGTAGCGCTCTGCCTTTTCTCCCTTATCGTCCAGTCCTCTGGAGATGGATTCGTAATGATACAGCTCCGCAAAAGGAGTCCACACATTCAGAAGTCCCAGTTTACGTAATTTCAGACAGAAATCCACATCATTTAAGGAGATCACAAAGCTCTCATCCAGACCGCCCACCTGCTCATACAGGCTCTTTTTCACCAACAGACAGGCACCGGTCACCGCTGTAACGTTCTGGGTATAACACAGACGTCCCATGTAGCCTAAGTTCTGTACCGGGATGCGATAATGGGTATGTCCTGCCGTGCGGTGTGCTCCCAGTCCGATGACCACGCCGGCATGCTGGATCGTCTTGTCCGCATAATACAGTTTGGCGCCTACGGCACCCACATCCTCTCTCTGGGCATACATCAGCATCTCTTCCATCCAGTTGGCTGTGATAACCTCCGTATCATTGTTCAGCAGTAAAATATACTCCCCGGAAGCATAAGACGCTCCCAGATCATTGACCGCAGAATAATTAAAGTCACCATGATATGTCACAATGGAAATCCGTCCGTCCCCGCTGTGCAGGATACCGCCGTCATGGCCGCAGACTGTATGCAGCTTGCATCTTTCTTCATAAGAATCATCGCCGGACAATCCCAGCAGTTGGGAATAATAGTCCTTGATCTCCGGTGTGGTACTGTTATTTTCCACGACAATGATCTCGTAATTGCTCCAGGTGCTGTTCTTTTGGATCGAGGTAATACAACGCTTCAGATCCTCAACGTGATCCTTATTGGCGATCACGATGGAGATCTTCGGATCTCCCAGGATCTGATACCGGATTCGGAAGATCGTGGCGCAGGCTCTGGTACTGGTGATCTGAAAATGCTTGAAACCATGCTTTTTCAGATGATCTGCCACAGCTCCCTTTGCCGCCTCAATGGCATAAGGCTTCGCGTCAATGCTGGCTGCGGTACTGCCCTCATGGCTTCTCCAGTAGTACATCAGTCTGGGAACATGAACGATCTTTTCCGCTCTGTCGGTCAGACGCAGGATCATATCGTGATCCTGGGCACCGTCAAATGCGGTGCGGAACAGTTCCTCTCCCTCTAACAGTTTTCGGGAAAAAACGCTGAAATGGCAGATATAATTATTCGCCCGCAGATTGTCCGGTGCATAGTCCGGCTTAAAATGCATGGTCAGCATTTTATTAATATCATTTTCCTTGAACGTGGTCTCATCACAATAGAGATAATCCGCACCCCGCTCATTGATCTCCTTCACATACGCATACAGTACGGAAGGATGCAAAATATCATCCTGGTCAAACAGACCGATATAATCTCCGGTAGCCAGCTTGTAACATTCGTTGGTGTTATAGGAGATACCGCCGTTATGATCCAGGTGCTTATAGACGATACGACCATTCGCCTTCGCCGCGTACTCCCTGCAGAGTTCCTCGATATAGGAGTGCTCCGCGTCGGAACCGTCCGCCAGACACAGTTCCCAGTTGGGATACGTCTGATTCATGACGCAGTCCAGCATCTGGATCTGGAATTCTCTTTTATTGTTCCACAGGGGAACGAGAATACTGATCTTCGGCATATAAGGGAATATCGTCTCTTCTTCCTTTTTCCGCTGCTCCGCATCAGGAAAGCTTCCGGTTCCGTAGGACTCCATCAGGCTCTTCTGGCGACTCTTGTTGCGGATCTTACGCAGGATATCCTTCGGTCCGCCGCAATGGGACAAGCGATCCCTCTGCCTCTGTGCGAAATGGATCAGACTTCTCGCCGGACCCGTGGCTTTCCAGAATTTATTCTTTTTGATCCGGTCCAGTTTGAACTGCAGGTCCTCTTTTTCCGATTCCAGCACTACGATCTTGTCTGCCAGATCCGCACATTTTTCGTGCTCCCTCTCGTAGGCTTCTTGATAATTGATCTCAGACATGTTTTTCCTCCGTCAAATATTTTCCCGTTGTATTCCACAGTTTCAGCTTACTGATCCGATGGACCGCAAGAACGGCGATTCCATAATTCCCCGGAGGCAGCTGCCCTGTTTTCCGTTTCACACAGAAACCTCCCAGCGCCACATTTTTCTGGTCCGGAAGATTCTCCTCCAGTTCCTGCCGATATGCAGGTAAAATCTTCATGGACCATACCTTCCGGTCCGCCTCCCGCTGTCCCTGCGTATCTTCGGGAAGCAATACTAAAAGTTTATCATAACATGCGTTATCATCTCCCAGGATCACACTGTATCCCTGGATCCGCTCCGGTCCTGCAGTCTCCACCCGTGCCATCAGGCAGTCATCCTGTCTTGCATTTTCCAGAAGCTCCTGCCAGCTCTCACATCTCCATGCCGGCTCCTGTAAAATATTCCGGTCTGTAAGATATGCCGGAACCACACGGCTGTCCAGTCCTTCCCGGTTCAGTCCCATAGGATAAAAAGGATCCACTCCGCGGAACTGAGGATGCATCTGGTAAAGCAGTTCTCTCTCTTCCGTCAGGCGTCGCATTTTCTCGGGACTTTCGTCGCTTCCGCGGCTCAGGGATTCATGATGATATGCAAAACAGTCATTCAGCACCACATTGTAATATCCCATTTCCACCAGACAAAATCCCAGATCCACATCATTATAGGCCACCCGCAGTGCCTCCCGGAATCCACCCGTCTCCCGGAATACCTCTGTCCTTATCAGCAGACAGGCACCCGTCACTGCCACGCAATTCAGATCAAAGCGATTTCTGCCAAAATAATAAGACTTATCGTCTTCCATGAACTGGAGCTTATGCACCGGTCCCACCGGCAGATTGACAATACCGTCGTGTTGTATTTTCACGGAATCCGGATAATACAGCTTTAGGCCCACGCTTCCCACATAAGGCTGCATGGCGCGGATCACCATTTTGTCCAGCCAGTCATTGCCGCACACTTCTATATCATCATTTAAAAACAGCAAAAACTTTCCTTCCGCCAGTTCAGCTCCCCGGTTGCACATCGCTGAAAAATTAAATTCCGCCGGTTCATAAATATAACGGACAGGGACACCACTTTCCCGGATCCGTCCGATCAGTTCTTCCGTTTTTTGCTTATTTTCCGCACTGCTTCCGTTATCCACCAACAAAATTTCAACAGGGATCCTGCCCTCAGACCTTCTCATCAGGGAATGCAGGCACTTCTCCAGTACCTCCGGATTATCTTTGGAGGGAATGATCACCGAGACTTTAAGCTCTCCTGCGAATAACTCTTTGGCACCTTCCGCCGCCCTGGAGGCCAGTTCCACCGCCAGCTGCGGTGACTCCTTCGTCAGCTGGTAATTTTCCCAGGGAGTGCACTCCCGGCTGTCCCGGTCTGCACGTGCATCCGGTCCCTGGATTCCTATTCCGTCTGCAGAAAAAGTTCCATGGAACAACACGGTTTCCATATGACCGATGGAATGACAATCTCTCTCGAACCCTCCGGCTCCCAAAAACAGACGATCCATCAGCGGACGGATCTCTCCGGCATCTGTAAAAATAATTTCTTTTCCGGTGCTCTCGTTCTCTGTCACGACCGGATTTTCTCCCATTCTCTGCAGCAGACTGCTCCGTACCGCAACGACACTTCCCACATAGAAAAAGGCTCTGTACAGATCCGGTGACCAACAGGGTTTGTACCAGGGAATGCAACGCTCTCCCTTCTCATTCATCAGGTCTTCATCACCGTAGACGATTTCTGCTTCCGGATGCTTTGTAAAATAAGCGTTGATCCGCTCTGTCGCATTATCTGCCAGTCGTCCCGCCGCATGTCGGAAAATGACGAATTCCACAAGTCCCGCAATTTCCCGGGGTTCGGCGCTTTCCCGGTCCTGCTCCGCTGCCCACTGTTCATAGGTGACCTTAAGCTGCGCCAGTTCTTTTTCGTATTTTTTATCCTGCTGTGCGATCAGCACCTGCTTCACCGCTGTCCGAATACCCAAGCTGCCGCTCCCTTCTTCTCCACTCCCATCATATCTTTTGCCATTGCCTGAGGGATCTGTACGATCTCCATTTTCACAGACAACGTATTCTCCGCCTGCCGGTTCAGCACATCTGCCCGGATCGTCATATTGGGATCCTCCGTGGCAAATATCACGCTGGGATGGTCCGCTCCCTCTTCGGATTTCAGGATTTTTCCGTTGGTAGTGAACACTTTCTTATCCTGCAGAGGAACCGGCTGTCCGTTCATGGACAGTTCCCGAATCTTACAGATGCAGGAACACATTGCCGGGTCCAGCCGCAGATAATGTACGTTACCGTCGAATTTCACGGTAAACTCTGCCTCTTTTTCCGCAACATAGACATTTTCCGGAAAATAAGAATTTTCTTCGGAAAATCCCTGTCCCTTGTCTTCATAGATCTGTACCCGCAGTTCTCCTTCCGACTGGCGGAAACGCCCGATCCATTCGGTGGGTTTATAGATTTCGCCGCCTAAGAGATTCCGGATCTCACCCATGGACAATTTCTGTCCGGTGACATATTTCTGGAATTCCCGCTCCTGCTCTCTATACTGTCTCGCCTCATTTTCCGTGATGTCCAGACGATCTAAGATCCGGTCCAGTTCCAACGCATTGCGTCTTTCATTCTCCAGAACATAACAGTAAATTGCCCGGAACGCCAGTGCTTTCGTATCTATGACACGGTCAAAGGTCCACTCGTAATCGATCAGTGTCCAGTGATCCCCGTCCACCAGAATATTGGCAAAGATCAGGTCAAAATCCGCTACCGGAACTTCTTCCCCGAATCCTACCCTCTCCAGATACTCCGCAAACAGGCTGTGGAATCCTTCGATATCCTGTCTGTCCAGACATTCATCCATTAGTTCCGACAACGGTCTGCCCGATACGAATTCAAATTCCGCATAAGGGATGCCGTCCTCTTCTCCCGGATGACAGACATTAACGTCCAGCCGGCTTCCAGCATAACGTCCTTTTAATTTTTCATACGCTTCCATCATATGGCGCACATGCGCCTCGGCTTCTTTGGTCAGCGGATATTTCCGCACGATCCGATTCCCCCGGTCATCCCGCAGGATCTCCGTACGGATGCGGAAGCTTTCCGCACGGTCGTTGGAATATCTGACATATTTCAGGTCCAGAGGCTTACCGATCACTGCCAGATAAGAATTGGAAAATACAGAAAAAAGCCCCTCTTCCACGATTCCGTCAAAAGCACTTTTTTCATCGAATAACAACATTCTGTCACGGTCGAAATTCCGCAGATTATTGGACAGTTCTCCCCGGCCCGGCAGATATGCATCCGAATAGACCGTGGTCATGAATTTATAATCGGGATACGGATAATAAAAACTGCGTTCTCCCACACCGCAGGCATCGAAGATCTTCTCCAGTTTTTTCCGGGAAAAAGTACGCACGACGCCGCCGTTCGGATAATTTTCAATTCCGGAAAACCAGTCTCCCAGGTGATCTTCCTTGCAGCCCGCAAAATATTTCAGTCCGTATTTGTTCTCAATAGCGATAACGATTCGTCCACCCGGTGCCAGATGCTTTTGCAGAATTTTCAGGAAATCTTCATAAGGTGTGCTGCCGCCTATGTAAGCCTGGCCGTACTCGAAGACACCAATGAGGCAGATATAGTCATAATCTGCGGGCAGATCCGGTTCCACATCCGTAAAATTGCCTATGTGGATCGTCACATTTTCACTTTCACTGTGCCGGTACGCATTGATCATACTGCGCTTTTTTGAGAGATCCACGCAGGTCACCGATCCGGCTTTCCGGGACAGGGCTCCTGTAATGGCTCCGCAGCCGCTGCCTACTTCCAGCACTTTGTCCGTCTTTTTGATTGGAAGAAAATCCACGATATTTTCCCGCAGAGCCGACAGATGATACAGGATCGGCCAGCTTTTTCTCTCTGCGATGATCCGGTCATATTCCACGGTACTGTATTTTTTTACAATCTCCAGAATCTCGTCTTCCACACTGCCGTCACAATAATAATCCTCTCCGGGATACTTATCCAGATTCAGTGTTACTTTGCCGATGGTCTCTGTCATTCTTTATTTCTCCTCCGCATCCCACACTTTCGTGTTGGAATCCATATCATAATAGCCTACGGTGTTTTTATCGGATACTACTGTAATATTCAGAGCATCGTACAGTCTGTGATAGACCTCAAAGGTATCCTGATTGTACCCCGTCACTCCCAGAGACAGCAGATATTCTCCACCCTGCAGATTCATCTTCTGTGTAAAAGTCACATTTTTCACATCACCTGGTTCCACACTGTCTAAGAACGCCTTCTCGATCATGGTATTGGTACCGGTGATCTCCACACCGATAACATTTTTCACGGAAAATGCAAAAATCGGTGCCGGTATAGGATCCATAAACCGGACCTTCATATGGATGGTAAACATTGTCCCCTTCAGAATGGCATTGGTAGGCACACCCCTGTCATCCGTAATGTAAAATTCTTCGATCTGTGCCTGCTTTGTACCGTATTCCAGGGCATTGGGATTCTGTCCCTTCGCCTCCGCGGAAGCCTCAGCAGCATCTTTGGCTGCGCCATCCGCCTTTTTCGCAGCGGCTCTCTGCAGATCTTCATCATCTAAGAGATTCTCCGATTCCTCACCGGCATTTTCGGATTCATCGTACTGTCCCACCAGTACCCGTTTATAAGTATCGATCATGGCCTTGGAGCTGCCTTCTCCCAGAATATTTCCCTGGTTCAGCAGATAGACGCGGTCGCAATATTTACTGATACTGCTCAGATCGTGACTGACGAAGACGATCGTCTTGCCCATTTTCTTGAATTCTTCGAATTTATGATAACATTTTGCCTGGAAAAATACATCACCGACGCTCAGAGCCTCATCTACGATCAGGATCTCCGGCTCGATATTGATCGCCACGGCAAACGCCAGACGAACGAACATACCGCTGGAATAGGTCTTTACCGGCTGATAGACATAATCTCCGATATCCGCAAAGCTTAAGATCTCCGGCAGCTTTGCCTCGATCTCTTTTTCGGAAAATCCCATCATGGTACCATTCAGATAGACATTCTCGATACCGTTGTATTCCATATTGAAGCCGGCACCCAGCTCCAGCAGAGCGGAGATACGCCCGTTGACCAGCACCCGTCCGGAAGTCGGATTCAATACTCCGGTGATGATCTTCAGGATGGTGGACTTACCGGAACCGTTGGTACCGATGATTCCCACGGTTTCCCCCTGATAGATCTTCATACTCACGCCTTTCAGGGCATAGTGGAGCTTATGTTTGGTCTTTTTACCGAATCCGAAAGCTTCCTTCAGACGGTCCGAAGGTTTATCATATAATTTATAGATTTTCTGGACATTATCGACCTCGATCGCCAGTTTTCTCTTATCCTGCATAATGTCTTAATCCTTTTCTTTCAGTGTTACACTGTCTTTATGGTACCACATGGCCAGAGAACGGTTGGCCTCATTGTCCGCATCCTCGGAGATTTCTCCCATGCACAAAAACCATGGGCGGAACTGATAGTCCGGCAGCTGCACATCTTTTTCCGGTCCGGACAGAATTGCCACCCGCTCCAGATATTCCTGATGAAAATTATAAGCCTCCCCGGTGTGCACATAATAATAGGCTCCGTAGGACGAATAATGTCCCGCCTGATTGGATGATGCCCGGAAGATCACAAGACATGCCACACCGATCAGCACATAAAACCACCAGGCTGCTGCGCCGTTTCGTATGGCCCACTTCTGTATCGTCAATTGCCCGGTTGTCTGCTCCGCTCTTTTCTCCAGTAACTGTCGCAGCCACCCGATCCAGTAGATCTCATTCAGAAATAAAAGCAGCAGATAGGTGATTTTTACTGCATTCAACGTTCTGGACAGTCCCGCATGTCCCAGGGAATACAGGCTCGGTGTATAGCCGGTCGCATACAGACAGAAGGACAAGGCGAGTACGATCCCCGGATAACGAAAACGGTAATCCGTGCTTTTCACTGCCTGCCAGATCATAGGTACCAACAATAACATCACCATCAGAACCACCGGTCCGGTATATTCCGGAATGTGTTTCACGGCTTCCAAAAATGATCTGCCGATGGACTCCAGCGGTCCGTAACCCCAGCCCACATAGCTGCGGGCACGTACGGAATTTCCCGGAGCCGCCACATTCAGGCCGAAGCCTATGATATACACCAGTGTAGACGGCAGCAGCCACAGCCCCGTCCTGCGCCGTTCCACTACCACGCTGACCAGAAGGATGGTCAGAAGACACAATAATCCCTGCAATGCCGTGACGAAATTGCTTCCCGCCGTAATCATGGCAAGCAGAACCGATGCAGTGAATAACAGACCTTTCGCGGTTCTGCCCTCTGCTCTCTCCAGGCAGATGGCCACAGACAAAAACAAAAGTCCGAAACCATGCATTCCCACATAGTGGATCCCGCCGTTATACCAGTAGAAGCCGCTCTGCGCGGAATAGATAAACATAAATTGTGCTGTGGTGATCACCGCCTGGATCGCCAGGCTGATCCATTTCTCCATTCTGAAGACTTTCCGCAGGATCACGTGGGTAAATACCATGCTTCCCGCCAAAAGCAGTAACAGAATGAACACCGGTCCTAAGAAATAATACTGCTCTCCCCAGACAGCCGGCATCAGTGTCATGAAAAAAATAGAAGAATACGTTCCCTGCCATGCATACCACTGGGTTCTGGAACAATCCAGTGCGCCGGAGATCGCCGCCCATTTCGACTGCTCCTGCTCCATGGCAGCTCTGGCAAATCTTCCAAAGTTATAGTCGTCATAATAAGGAACCGCATAAATCGTCAGTCGAAACAGTGGGATCAGTGCTAACAACAGCAGTCCGCAACAGCCCACTGCCAGCAGTACCCTGCCAGGCTTCCATAACAATATTTTTCTTAACTTTTCAAGAGCACCCTTCAATTACTTTCACCCTTTCTGTTTCCCCCACAACAGTTCCGTAATGCAGTACCCCGTTCCTTGAGCTCTAGGAATTGCAACAATCCATCGTACTATAGCACATCTGCGAAATGCACTTTCAGTCTCTTAAAGATCACAGCACCCAGTCCGAACAATACCACCGTCACGATCCAGAAATACATCGTGGAGAAGAAATCCCGGAAAAACCATTCTTTCTCGTAGATCGCACTGCGGTAGCCATTCACGATATAGACCAGCGGATTCAGCTTCAGGATCATGATCCACTCCGGAGACAGCGCGTCCAGATTCCATAAGATCGGAGTGGCCCACATGCCGATCTGCAATCCGATGCTGATGATCTGGGACAGATCCCGGAAAAACACCACTACCGCACACGTGGTGTAGCTGAGTGCCAGCACAAATATAAACAGGCAAAAACTGTAATAAATGATCTGTATAGTGTAGATTGTGGGGTAATAGCCGTAAATAGCCGCTACGATCAACAGGAGACACACGAAAAATACATGGATAAAAGTAGCCGCAATAATCTTGATGATCGGCAGGATGCTGATCTTAAATACTACTTTTTTCACCAGATAGTTGTACTCTAAGAGTGCATTGGTGCCGTTGTTCAGTGCCTCACTGAAGTAGAACCAGGGCACCAGTCCCGCTGTCAGGAAAAGTACAAAAGGCACTTCCACGCCCTCCCGCAGGGGTGTGCTGGTATTTCCCATGATCTTGTCGAAGACGATGTAATACATCGCCACGGTTACCACCGGCTGTGCCATCGCCCAGACCGCGCCCAGGTAAGAACCCGCATATCTCTTTTTAAAATCGTTTTTCGCCAGCTTCCAGATCAGATGTCTATTCTGGAATAACTCTACCGGCAGTCCGGTAAATTTATCGTACCAGTGGATAAACGCAAAACATGCCGCCGCAATGACAACGCAGGAGATGATCTTTTTCGCCAGCTCCTGGCTTTGATCCACAGCAGGTCCCGGATTCTTATGGAACACGATGAGCAGAGCCATGATCACTGCCGCTGTCACGAACAGGGCAATACCTGTTTTCTTACTGATTTTCACACTTTTTTTCATGCTCTTTTTCCTTCATGTACTGTTCCAGAGTGCCCCACTTGGTATCCTTCTCGGATAATATCAGTTCCATACCTTCGGGGATGGGCCATTCCACACCGATATCCGGCGTGTTATATGCAATACCGCCCTCATCATCCGGATGATAAAAATCGGTACATTTGTAGCAGAACTCTGCGTAATCGGACAGTACCAGAAATCCATGCGCGAAATTTTTCGGAATAAAGAACTGCTTCTTGTTCTCCTCAGACAAAAGTACACCATACCACTGCCCGAAAGTTTTGGAGCCTTCCCGCAGATCCACAGCCACATCATAGACTTCTCCGCGGATCACACGTACCAGCTTGTCCTGCGGAAAATGCTTCTGAAAATGAAGTCCTCTGAGAACTCCTTTTTTAGAAGCAGACTGATTATCCTGTACAAACACTTCCGGGATTCCCGCTGCTTTAAGATCATTGTAATTATAAGTCTCCATGAAATACCCTCTGGCATCACCGAACACCGTGGGGGTAATGATCTTCAATCCTTCGATTTCACATGTTTCTACTGTTATCTTGCCCATTTATTTCATCCTCACTCTTTATTATTTTCATTCATAGGTGATATTCATATCGACTCTGCCTTCGATACCGTCCACTTTTCCCTTGGAGGTATACTGCCAGGTCTTGTAATATCCCTGATATAACGGCACACTACGGTACTCCGCAAGCCAGATATGATAGTTCTCCAGTCTGGCGGTCTGCAGATTATTGTTGTACCAGTTGCGACTGGCATAGACGCCTGCTGTATATCCGGCATTTTCTACCGTCCGGCAAAAAGCCTCACATACCAGGGTTCTGGTCTCCGCATCCAGTCCGTCCGCCCGGCCGTTTCCTCCGGCACCCTCCGTATCAATAAATACAGGATAGGTCAGTTGGAAATCACGGATCAGCTCCAGCACGGCAGAAGCCTCTTCCACCGCCTCTTTCTCATCTGTAGCCTGGGTAAAAAAGTACACACCCACCGGAATCCCAGCGGCTGTTGCACCTTTCATGTTGGCGACAAACTGTGGATCCTCCACCAGACTTCCCGTAACCGAACCGCGGTAGCCCGCACGAACGATGGCAAACTGTACTCCGGCATTTTTCACCTTATCCCAGTCGATAGTGCCGTTCCACTTGGACACATCGATGCCGACCTTCGCATTGCCGGATGTAGTCTGCAGCTTTTGGATCTCGGTCTTGTCCGCATCTGCCAAAGCTCCTGCCACAGCACTGTCCTCGGCATCCGCATCGACTTCATCCTCTGTCTTGATCAACAGAGAAATATCATCAATGGCCAGGTATTCCACTTTTTCTTTTACATGCACTTTGGTCTCGGTGATGGGAACTTTATATCCTTCGATGGGTAACAGTTCCATATAATAATCGCCGGAATCCAGATCAGCAATGTAGATCACGCCGTCCTGATCCAGATCCTTGTAATCTCCCAGACCGTCCACCCGGACATAGAAACTCTCTCCGGTCACCGGTACACCTTCATTGTCCACGATCTGGATACGCAGATCCTTTTCCACGGAAGTCGCCACCAGTGACAGGCGGTGGCTGTTATCTTTCGCCGCCTCCAGGATTGGATTCACATCCGGATCAAAAAACGTATTATCTTTTAAAAAGGCTTTCAGGTCGTTGCCGATCCTGCCATCCGCTTCCGCGGTGTCCGTCTCCCCGGTGCCTTCCGGCACGGGATCCACTGCTTCGCCGTCACCTGCATTCTGCGCTCCGGACACCTCCGTGTTCTGGCCGGATGTGGGGGACAGTTGTTCCCTGTTCACATACATTACCGCCAGTGCCACCAGCAGGATCACCGCCATGGAGGCCAGGATCCCCATTTTCCGCAGCTTAGAGTCCATTTGCTACCTCTACCAGATATTTACCGTAATTCGTCTTCAGCAGCGGCTCTGCCAGTGCCAGCAGCTGCTCTTTATCAATAAATCCACGTTTGAAAGCGATCTCCTCGATACAGGAAATATACAATCCCTGTCTCTTCTGGAACGCTGCCACGAAATCTGCCGCATCCAGAAGTGCATCGTGATTGCCGGTATCCAGCCATGCGAATCCACGACCCAGAGTCTCTACCTGCAGGGTTCCTCTGTTCAGGTACTCGTTATTAATACTGGTGATCTCGATCTCACCTCTTGCGGAGGGCTTTACGTTCTTCGCGATCTCCACTACATCGTTATCATAGAAATACAGTCCGGGAACTGCATAATTGCTCTTGGGATGCTCCGGCTTCTCCTCGATAGAAAGTGCCTTGCCGTTCTCATCGAACTCCACTACGCCGTATTCTCTGGGATCGCGCACATAATAACCGAAGATGGTCGCGCCTTTTTCTCTGGCGGCTACTTTACGAAGCACTGCCGAAAAGCTCTGCCCGTAGAAAATATTATCTCCCAGTACCAGTGCCACTCTGTCGTTACCGATGAATTCCGCTCCGATGATAAAAGCATCCGCGAGGCCACGGGGTTTGTCCTGCACCGCATACTCGAGACGCATGCCCAACTGACTGCCGTCTCCCAATAACTCTTTGAATACCGGAAGATCTCTCGGGGTGGAAATGATCAGCACCTCTCTGATATCTGCCAGCATCAGGGTTGACAGGGGATAATAGATCATCGGTTTATCGTACACCGGCATGATCTGCTTGGATATTGCTTTTGTCAGGGGATAAAGTCTGGTTCCGGAACCTCCCGCCAGTATAATTCCTTTCATAAAAACCTCCTTAAAATACTTGTTTTTTAACACACCGAATGGGAACGACGTTCATCGTTCCCATTTAGCAGATATTCTTTACTTTTCCTCATACATTTCATTGTAGTATTTCTGGTAATCGCCACTGGTCACATTGTTCATCCAGTCTTCATGCTCGAAGTACCAGGCGATGGTCTTGCGGATACCTTCCTTGAACATGGTCTCGGGATACCAGCCGATCTCTGCCTTGATCTTGTCCGGCGCGATGGCATATCTTCTGTCATGTCCCTTACGGTCTTCCACGTAAGTGATCAGATCGTTGTTGATATGTGCCTTGCGGGGATCGGAATCGGGAAGCATCTCCTGTAAGGTCTCGATGATAATATGGATGATCTCGATGTTCTGCTTCTCGTTGTGTCCGCCGATATTGTAAGTCTGGAACAGTCTTCCCTGCTCCTGTACCATGTCGATGGCCTTCGCATGATCCTCTACATACAGCCAGTCGCGGACATTTTTGCCGTCTCCGTATACCGGAAGCTTCTTGCCGTGAAGGGCATTGTTGATGATCAGAGGGATCAGCTTCTCGGGGAACTGGAAAGGACCGTAATTGTTGGAGCAGTTGGTGATATTGGCAGGGAAATGATAGGTATCCATGTATGCCTTCACCAGCATGTCCGAGCTTGCCTTACTTGCGGAGTAAGGACTGTGGGGATCGTAAGGCGTGGTCTCATAGAAGAAAGCATTGTCATCATCGGGAAGAGATCCGTAGACCTCATCCGTAGATACATGCAGGAACTTTTTGCCCTCCTTGAAGCTGCCGTCTGGAAGCTCCCAGGCTGCCTTGGCACAGTTTAACATCACTGCGGTACCCAGCACGTTGGTCTGTACGAAGATCTCCGGGTTACGGATACTTCTGTCTACATGGCTTTCGGCTGCGAAATGTACCACGCGGTCAATATCGTTCTCCGCGAAAATTTTGCCGATGGCTTCCTTGTCGCAGATATTTGCCTTCACGAAAGTGTAATTATCACGCTTCTCCACATCCTTGAGATTCTCCAGGTTTCCCGCATAGGTCAGGGCATCCACATTAATGATACGGATCTCGTTATCGTATTTTTTGAACATGTAATGAATGTAGTTGGAACCGATAAAACCGGCACCGCCTGTTACCAGATAAGTCCTCATTTTCTCTCCGTTCTGCGCAGGTGTGCGCATTTTGCTATAGATAGTGATAGTCTACCATAAAATAGGGTGGATAGCAACACGGGCTATCGTCCTGCCTGCGAGCAGTCTCACCGACTGTTCATTGTAAATATTAACACGGCTTCTCCGCACTTCGTGCTCTCGAATCCGTAACACCCATTCGCATTCCGGACTATCGTCCTACTTGCTCATGTGTGTTTGATTTGCTAATAAAGCACCAGACCTGCCTGCAAGCAGTCTCACCGGCTGTTCATTGTAAATATCAACACGGCTTCTCCGCACTTCGTGCTCTCGAATCCGTGACACCCATTCGCATTCCGGACTATCGTCCTACTTGCTCATGTGTGTTTGATTTGCTAATAAAGCACCAGAACCGCCTGCGAGCAGTCGGTCTTGGCTTTATTGCAAATCTTAATATCCCAGGTAGCTGATATTTAAATCGACTTTGCCGCTGATACCGCTGACTTTTCCGTCGGATCTGTACTGCCACAGATCATATCTGCCGGTATAGGTCGGGGTCTTGGCATACTGTGCCAGCCAGATCTTGTAACCGCTCAGAGCACCTGCATCCATCTTGGATGTCAGCCATGTCTTGTTGGCATAGACACCGGGAGTATATCCCGCATTCTTGATCGTGTTGCAGAATGCCTTGCAGACTGCGGTTCTGGTAGCAGAATCGATGGCATCGCCTCTTCCGCCGCTGCCTTCCACATCCAGGAATACCGGATAAGAAATCTTATATCCGCTGATGCGGTCCAGTACCATGGATGCTTCCTGTACTGCTTCTACCTCATCCACTGCCTGCGTGAAGAAGTATACACCTACCTTAAGACCAGCTGCCGTAGCTCCCTTGATATTGGTCTTGAACTTGGGATCCTCGATCAATGCTCCCTGAGATGATCCACGGTATCCCACACGAATGATCACATAATTCACTCCGGAATTCTTAACCGCATTCCAGTCAATGCTGCCGTTCCACTTGGACACATCAATGCCCATAGTACCTGATCCCACTACCAGGGAACCGTCACTTGCGAAGTTATATTTTGCACCCTGGATGACCTGCTCACCGGTCACCTTGCTGCCGTCTGCCTTGAAGAAATATACCTTACCGTCTAACGTCTGCCATCCGGTATATCTGGCCTCCTCCATGAGGAAAAACTTTGTGGCAGTGTAATAATCCGCATACGCTGCCGCCCGGTATTGGTTGTCACCGATGGATACATACAGCTGTCTGCCGCTGGTATCCTTTAACGGTGTTTTTGTATCCTCTCTGGGATTCACATCGCCCGCTACCGTAACTGTAAAGGTGGCTTTTGCTTCCGCGCTGCCCTCCTTATATGTGACAGTGATGGTTGCGGTTCCTTTTTTCACACCGGTAACGGTGATCGTTTTGCCACTTACAGCTACCGTGGCAATATTCTTATCTCCGGAATCTGCCGTTATGGTTCCGCTTCCGCTGACAGAGGCTGTTACAGCAGCCGTAGATTTCGGATAAACGGTTACAGCTGTCTTATCCAAAGTAATCTTGATTCCATTAGTGACCTTCACTGCCAGATCCAGTGGCTTAATCTCAGTTCCCATCGTTACGGTGACTGTGATCTTCGCATCACCGGCTGCTACACCTTTCACTGTGATCTTACCGTTTGCATCTACCGCCGCAGTGGCTGCTTTATCATTGGAATTTGCAGTGATCTTATAAGTTGCACCTGTGAAATTTGTAACTTTAACCTGTGCTGTTGCTTCTTTTCCTGCTTCTACGTTCAGGGATGCCGGTTCCAAAACAGCGGTCGGCTTTTGGACTTCCGTAACAGTAACTTCCCAGGTAAAGGTCTTCTGTGTGCTTCCTACCTGTGCATATGCTGTAGGAAGGCTGCCGCCTCCCACGGACTGCGACTCACCTGAGGAGCTACCATCTTCCCCTGTTCCTCCTGTAGGTGTACCGGTCGTTTCTCCCGGAGCCGGTGTTGTAGGGGTCGTCTCCGGTGTTGTAGGGGTCGTCTCCGGTGCTGTGGGGGTCGTCTCCGGTGTCGGTGTAGGTGTAGGTGTCGACGTAGGTGTAGGAGTCGGCGTAGGTGTAGGAGTCGGCGTAGCACTGCCAGCCTCCGTATACGTACAAGTGATCGTTACAGGTCCACCTGCCTTCACGCCGGTAACCACACCATTATTTACACTGGCCACCGCCGCATTATCGCTGCTCCAGCTAACAACCGTGGCTCCTGCCGGCGGATTCAGCTGCCTGGTCTCTCCCACCGTGATACTGATCTTTTCATTTGCTATGCGCAGGAATCTTCCGTTGTAAGCCGTCTGTTTTTCCGGATTTACCACGGTATCCTTTGTTACCTCTCTATAAGTAGGAGGTAATTTCTTACTTTCTACCCACTGCACGGTATCTTCCAGAATAGACTCCACCACAGTATCATTTTTCATGGTGTCCTCTTTTGCCGCATTGACCTCGGATTCCTTCTTGATCTCGTTTGCCACATCGACCTTTTTATAAGCGATATCCTTTCTGACTTCTACCTTCTGGGTACCGGTAGGCAGTGTATAATCCTTATATTTTTCATCGGTCAGGGTATTTACCGCTACCGTATAGTTGCCGGGGGTAATGCCCTTCTTGTAGATAATACCGTCCATATCATCATCGGTCCAGGTATCAGTTTTACCTTTGGGATCCGTGATCGTCACGCTGAAAGGTACATTGGAGATCAGTTTACCGCTCTTTTTATTGGTAAATTTGATCTTTAGATCCTTCTGCACGGAGACCAGTTCCAGTTCAACGGTACCACCGTTGGTATACTCGGCCTCATCATATTCTTTTTGTTCCTCATTCTCATCGTCGACTGCATTGGCTGCTGCGATCTTCGCAAGCTTTGCATCTGCCACTGCCAGCATACCCTGCTCACCGATCATCTGGATGCCGTCCAGCTGGCTGCCCACACTGACGAACTCCGATACCTGATGATCCACCATACGTGCGCTGGCATATACACTGCCTGTCACAATGGCCAAGATCAGCACTGCCACACCGGTTGCCGTCATAATGCGGTCCATGGTACTCATGTTCAGGAATTTGGTCCAGATAGCAGCTATTTTATTGCCACCCTGCTTTTTACTCTTTTTCCCTTTACCGCCACGAGCAGGTGCCATATCATCGTCGGCATAGTACTCTTCATCGTCGGCGTAATATTCTTCGCCGTCCTCGTCTCCGATATACTCCTCGTCATCGGCATAGTACTCTTCACCGTTCTCGTCTCCAGTGTACTCCTCGTCGTCGGCGTAATATTCTTCGCCGTCCTCGTCTCCGGTGTACTCCTCACTGTCGGCATAGTACTCTTCGCCGTCCTCGTCTCCGGTGTACTCCTCATCGTCGGCATAGTACTCTCCGCCGTCCTCGTCTCCGGTGTACTCCTCGTCGTCGGCATAGTACTCTTCGCCGCCCTCTTCTCCGGTGTACTCCTCATCGTCGGCGTAGTACTCTCCGCCGTCCTCTTCTCCGGTGTACTCCTCATCGTCGGCGTAGTACTCTCCGCCGTCCTCTTCTCCGGTGTACTCCTCATCGTCGGCGTAGTACTCTTCGCCGTCCTGCTCTTCATCCCAATCGTAACCATCCTGTACGTCTTCTTCCCAGTTACGGTCCGGACGTTTTGTATGGTTAAATAATTTTTTCATTTTATCTATCCCTTCTGCTCATAATTCTTCAATGTACTTCAGTGTAACAATTCCGTAACATTATAACATTCTATTTCCGCCGCTTCAAGCTGTTCGTCCATTTCTTCAGAATTTCTTAAATCTTTCTAATATTGTGGACTTTCTTTCCGTATAATAGTAAAATCAGAATAACTCTTTTTACCACTTAAAAACAGATACTTAAAACGGAGAGATGGAATGAAACGAGACGAACACGTGAATGACATGCCTGATATTGAGATTATAGACCTGGAAAATGAAACTGTGCAAGACACAGATTTTGGGAAATCCGATATTTCCGATGATTTCGAGGGGAATCCGGATGATGAATATGAAGAAAATGACCGGGAAGAGGAGGAAGAGGAACATCCCGCTCCTAAGGGTATCCGGCGTTTTCTGAATCTTCATGTCCTTTTTGCCCTGGTATTGCTTGTGGTGGTAGGCCTGCTGGGTTATCGCATTACGCATTGGGGACAGCGGGTAAGCCAGTCGGATATTTTCAAGGACGGACAGGGATCCTATGATGACAGCTGGGATTCTATCCTCCCCCTGACCGATGAGAACGGTAAAATGATAGTAAACGATGCTTCTAATATTGTCGTGTTCGGAAATGCACCCTTTGCCGATGACCGCGGTTCTTCCGACAATCTGGCCAGCCTGATTGCCAAGGAGACCGGTGCTACCGTATACAACTGTTCCATCAGTGGAAGTTATCTGGCCGCGCAACACACCAATTTTGATCCCACCCTTGCCCCTATGGATGCTTACTGTCTGTATTGGCTGGTGAATCTGGCCGCCGGAGTTCCCCTGGACGGCTATTACAATGATGCTGCAGAAGCTTTGGGTGACAAGACTCCACCCGAAGCGGAAGAAGTCGTAAACACTCTGAAAACTTTGGATTTCAACACCATTGATACCGTGGCGATCATGTATGATGCCACCGATTATCTGATGGGAAATGCTATGTATAATGATGACAATCCTACGGATCCTACGCAGTTCACCGGCAATCTGGAGGCAAGCCTCGAAGTCCTGCAGCGTCTGTATCCGCAGATCCGTATTATTGTAATGTCTCCTACTTACGCATATGCAATAGATGAGGATGGCAATTATGTAAGTTCGGATATCTATATTTATAATGGTCGCGATGTTTTATCCACTTATGTGATCAAAGAATGTTATTCCTCCAACCTTCACAGTGTTTCCTTTATGGATAACCTGTACGGAAGCATCACAGAAGATAATGCCAAGGAATACCTGACCGATAACCTGCACCTGAACGTAAAAGGACGAAAGCTCATTGCCAAACGCTTTGAATACTTCCTGAACTACTATTCCAAGGGTTACGCTTCACAGGAATAATAAATAGAATCGTTGATCGCATACTTCTGCCACCCGGATGACTTAGCTGTCTTTTCCGGGTGGTATTTTTTTGCTTTGATGTTCCGGTCTTTACTGCCTGAAATCAGTTTTATGCTGCTGAAGCATTAAAGTCCTATGTAGGAGCAGTATTGTACTTGCATTGTTAACGCAGGCTTGCCACCGGCTAGACGAACTTCTCCTGTGCCCTTCTTCTGCCTCAACGTGGGCACAGGTGACAGGAACAAGCTTCTCTGTACCCTTCTTCCTCCTCAACGTGGGCACAGGTGACAGGGGCAAGCTTCTCTGTACCCTTCTTCCTCCTCAGCGTGGGCACAGGTGACAGGGGCAAGCTTCTCTGTGCCCTTCCTCTGCCTCAGCGTGGGCACAGGTGACAGGAGCAAGCTTCTCTGTGCCCTTCTTCTGCCTCAACGTGGGCACAGGTGACAGGAACAAGCTTCTCTGTACCCTTCTCCTGCCTCAGCGTGGGCACAGGTGACAGGGGCAAGCTTCTCTGTGCCCTTCCTCTGCCTCAGCGTGGGCACAGGTGACAGGGGCAAGCTTCTCTGTACCCTTCTTCCTCCTCGGCGTAAATAGTTTATGGGTATGAGTTACTTATTTTGTTGCTGATACCCACGTTAGGGAAAGTTTGAGGGTATGTGAAGCTTGTTTTGCTTCTGATACCCACGCTGTGAAAAGTTTGAGGGTATGCGAAGCTTGTTTTGCTTCTGATACCCACGCTGTGAAAAGTTTATGGGTATGGGAAGCTTGTTTTGCTGCTGATACCCACACTGAGAAAAGTTTGAGGGTATGCTAAGCTTGTTTGGCTTCTGATACCCACGCTGTGAAAAGTTTGAGGGTATGCTAAGCTTGTTTTGCTGCTGATACCCACACTGAGAAAAGTTTGAGGGTATGCGAAGCTTATTCTATCGCAGATACCCAAATCGTGAAAAACGAAGGTATAACACGAAAGCTTTATATTCCAAAACGCAGAATTCCCGGAGTATGCGGTGCCATGTCGAAGATGTTTGTCGGAGGATGTTGATATTTTCTAGAAAAGTGCTGAAAGACAGGGGGAAAGCGGACACGATGTCCGCGTCAGCCGATTGTCGACATGGATGTCGACTGTAGGCGGCCCCGTCATGACGAGAACTACTCATCACTTTTCGTAGAAAATTCACATCCGGAGACCTTACATCGAGACATGTGTATCGCATGCTCCGGGAATTCGTGGATTTTGCCAATGTATTTCACTAACTCTCAATTTATTTCATAAAGTAATACAGATCCACGGTAGCATCTTTATAGATGACGTATCCGTGCATTCTCCCGAACTCTTCATATTCCAGGTCTTCCAGTTTCCCGACCAGTGTCTTCGTCTCCGGCAGGATAATATACGCACATTGCTCTTCGCGGGCCAGTGTCGCCAGTTCGCCGGCGTCTATGGTCTCCTGCTCCATGACATCGTAGAGATCGTTCTGTACCGTCCACTTGCTTACGACAATATCGCGACCATAAGGCATACACACCAGATTGCTGTACTGGCGGACATACTGTAAAAGCTCCCCGGGGAACACTGCCATGACCTCCCGGCCCGGGACTTCAATGGCATCACAGATATCCACTACACTCTGGGGTACATGATAGACATTCTCTGCTTTTTGAAAATAGGGATTGCGGTAAATCAGACTTCCGGACAGCATAAACAGGATCAGTGCGGCCGTTATCCCCACATATTTCAGATATCCCCTCAGCTTTCCACAGAGACTGACCGCAGTGAATGCAACAACCGGTGTCACCGGCAGAAGCCACAGAATCCGGTAATAAATTTCTCCATCCGCCAGTCCGGATATGATCTTCGCAACCACCGGATTGAAGAAGACCAGCAACAATACCAACGGTACATAGACAAACAGGATGCGGATATATTTTCTCTTCTCTGTCACCCACAGATATAACAGGCTCACCAGGAACCAGATCATGATCAGTCCCGTTCCCATATATTCCTGAAACAGCTTCAACGCTTCCATTTCCATCCTCCCTTATCCCAGCAGCAGATACATTCCCGCATAGATCACACAGGGAATGCAACAGGCGGCGAGGGGCAGCAATAACCGAAATCTCTTATAGCAGACAGCTCCGCAGATCCCGGCCACTCCCATCAGCATACAGGCCAGCAACGCTCCCATGGTACTTGCCAGACAACAGGAAATCATCACCGCTCCCAACAGCATCCAGAATCCGACTGTGATCTTTTTCTCCTCCTGCAGTCTGCGGAACAGCCAAAGCAGCAGGAAGAAGATCATCGGGATCAAAATACTTCCCAAAGCCGCCTTTCCCTGTCTGCTTCTTGCGATCATGAAATTCTCCACGGTATAAAAAGAATAATCGCCGAACATTACCAACACTTCCGTGCAGATCAGAAACAGCGGAACCGATTGCCCGGAAAACAGGATCCTGCTTCCCAGCAGATAAAATACGCCATATGTCATAGAGATCAGCACCACCGGCAGCAATGTTTTGGCCACCACTACGGTGGAGATCCCGGTCATCCGCGCCAGCCATGCGATCCAGATGGGAAAAGGTGCCAGTCCGTGCCGCACATCCAGTTCGGTATTCATGCCGGTATAAGGAATCTTCTGGTACATTTTCCCGGATTCCTGTGCCGCCGTGGAGATTGCCACATAATAAGCATCATCGCCGTCCCCATATACCATCACGACCGCCAGCACCAGCTGTACCAATAATAGCACAGCAAAAATCACCCAGAGCAGAACCTCTGTCTTCTCTGACTTCGCTGTCTGCTCCTGCCGCACCGGACGCAGTCCCCGGGGGTTCCGGAACCAAAATACCGTTGCCAGTACAAGTAATACCAGAAAGTATACCGAATATCCGATCATAACATGCCGAAAATGTCCTTCTAAAAGGATCACCGGAACACAGATCACCTGAAATCCGGCCCAGAGTAACATCTGTCCGCTTATCCACAGGAATACTACATTTTTATGAGGTTTATCCACGGCTGCGAAACAGTGGCCCACCCATATGGGAAGTGCCAGCGTCAGTACCGCCAGCCATATCAGACGAACTACGATCATTTTTATATTCATTCCTTTCGCTTCATTCAGGCTCAAAACGTCATGAACATACTTCTCATTTCCAAGCTTTACTCTCGTTTTGCGTTTTCAGATGTTTTTACAAACAGATAGATCTTATCGCCGTGTACCCCTTCGGAAAGCAATGCTTCCTCCGGTTCCAGGCCGTATTTTTCCTGCATTACGGAGATCACTGAGCTCTCTTCCACTCCGGGTTTGATCAGTACCGCAACCCGGTCCAGGGACTGTACTGACGCTACATCCTTACGATCCGCCAGTTCCTCTGCCGTCACTAACAGAGTGCTGTCATAATGCATGAATTCCGGAAGATTCTCATAATATCCGACTCCAGCATAGACACAGATACAGGGAAGAAGCGCATATTCCTCCGCCAATTGTTCCTGCTGTCCGTATCCCCGATAAAGATATTCCCCATCATAGCCGGCCAGCCGCAGTCCCTGCACCGCCACGATCCATACGATCAGACAGATTCCCGTTGCCCGTTCTGTCCATCCGCATACCTCCGAAAGCTTCTTGCCCAGGTAACACAATAACAGCGCCAGTAATAACGCAGCCAGCGGAAACAACGGCATCACATAACGGTCCACAAGATAAGGTGACATTCTGGATGCCAGCAGAAAATAACCGATCACCGGTACGATCAGCAGACTCAGGATTCCCGCGTTCGGTCCCGCATTCGGTCCCACATTCTGTCCTGCCTTCTCAGTCTCGTCCCTACGATATTCCTGATATTTACGCCAGCCTGCGGTCACCGCCAGAACCACTCCTGCGAGACATGCCGCAGCAAGTAACGGCCCACCCACCGTCCGGTCGGCCACAATGTTACCAAAGCTTAGAAGTCTTGCCCCGTAACCGGAGAACCCGGAAGCCAGATTATCCAGCGCCTCGGTGCCTCTTCCACTGGAAAATACATCCGCTACCGCAAAAGGAAACAGCGCCAGACCGATCACTGCCGCCAGGATCATCGAACGGATATAGATCCACAGTTCTCTCGTTCTCTTACCGCACAACAGTCCGGCTGCCGTAACCGCTGCCAGAAGGATACAATAAAACAGGAAAAAATACTGTGTTAAAAATCCCAGTACCGTAACAGCGATCAGGCCTTTATTTTTCCGGTCGAATCCATGATCCTTCCACTTCTCCACATGCACAGAAAGCAGCGCCACACACAGACAGGACAACAGTCCGTACATCCGGATCAGCAGTACCGTTGCCAGTGCTCCCGTACTGAGTCCATACAGCAGCACTGCCAGAATTCCCAGCTGTCTGCCCCTTTCCCGCATGGAAAAAATATCCGCAAGCTGTCTGCCCAGTCGCAGTAACAGCCACAACGTGATGCCCAGGCAGACCAGGTTGATGAAACATCCCAGCCACGGTGACAGTGTCCCCCCGAACAGGGAACTCATGGTATGCAGCAGCATAAAATGTACCGGCGGATGATTGTCATCTTTCACATTAAAATAGACCGACAGATAATCAAAGGCATCTTCACCGTCCACGGTAACATAATCCCGGAACTGCTCCGCCGAGATCCATACCGGTTCCTCATAGACATCCGCTTTATACGACAGAAGCTTACTGTTCCCCCGGTTCTGAAGCACATCCTTTACCGTGTCCGTCAGATTAGACACCGTCTCCGGGAAGCTGTCTCCCTGAATTTCCTCCCTCACGAACTTCGCCAGTCGTCCCTCCGGCTGTGTGGGTACGATCCAGGGATTGTATCTGGCATTGGCCAGCTCAAAGCTTAAAAGTTCATCCATGTGGTAGCCTTCCTTAAAGCTGACTCCCACGCACATGATCCCCAGACATAAGATAACTGCCAGAAGCTCCGGCAGGATTTTTTTCCATCTGCTGCTTTCCATCATACTAATCTCCATTCCACAGACGATTCCTTTCGTCGGAGGAATCGCGAATCCATTTTGTCGCCGGACTATTTTTCCATGATCCGATAGAGATAGATGCGGTAATAACTGTCCTCTGTCTCAAACGCTTCCTCTCTCACCGGTTCCAGTCCCGTATTCTCGCTATGATCGATATACGCTGCCGACAGCAGATAAGTGCCTCCCAGCTCTCTCAGGCGTTCCGTGTCGATCTCATAGTTCTGAAAATAGAATCCACCCTTTTGAATCGTATAATATCCGGGGCATTCCGCACTAAACAGATAACAGCGGTTCCCCCAGTGGTCGAAATTATCCTCGAGGTACTCGCTCTTGGCAAGCTCCGGCGCTATGATCTTACGGAAACGGTGTTTATATTCCAGGGAATAATTATTGGAATATCCGTCCAGGCAGTAAAATCCATGATATAATGCCGCCGCCGGATCGATCCCTAAGCTGACCACTCTGTAATCTTCCGGCCGCTCCCCGAAATTGTCATAAATATATTCCTGCACCTGATCCAGTACATCTATGGCATAATAATCCCGGAAGCTCATAGCTCCGTACTCCCGGTTCACTGTCTTTTGCAGATTCGGTTTCAGATTGCTCTGAAGGAGAATCTGTTCCGCAGTCGTCACGGTGAGAATCATTGTAACTGTGAACAGGATCACATTCCTCACGCACCGTTTCTCGCAGAGCTGCCGCAGCAGCAGCAAAAGGCAGCATCCCAGAGCAAAATACCACAGGCAGGGGCTCAGCCACAAAACACGGTTGGCCTGAAATCCCTTCAACGCTCCCCAGCCGGAGCGCAGGCTCACACCGATCCCGCTGTCCCACAGTGCGGCCGCCGTTGCTATAAATACAATACATCCGCAGGAGATTGCCAGCGAGCGGAAAATTCTTTTACTGTCAACGGCCCTTCTTCGGATCACGGCGATCACCGTAAATACCGCTATGAGCAGGATCCACCCGTGATAATCCACACTGTGTTGTCCGCCCTGTAACAGGTTCGTCTTCCATTGTTCCCAAAAAGATACCGCGGTCAGCGCATACTCCGCCTTATGCGAAACCGTGCTCTCTCCCACGCCGAAGATCTGCAAAAACAGAGCACCATTCTCCAACAGATAAGTGAGAAGCAGTAAAATCCATGCAATCCCCTGTGCTGTCGAATACTTTCTGCGCAGTGCCGCAATGATCTCCCCTACGGCCCAGATCCCCAGTACCGCAAATCCGGACAGTACCAGAGAAGAATTTGCACCGAAAAATACTACATAGGCATAATACAGCAGCCGCTCGCAAATAGATCTGTCCCGTTCCCGTAGCCGCAGTACACAATACAGGAGCATCGGCAGTCCGTATTGCGACAATCCGTACACCGGCAAAAAGGGCAGATAGGCATACATACAACCCACCGTCATCGCCAGGAAACCTACCGTTCCTTTTCTCCCGCTTAATATTTCGGAATCTTCCGCTGCCCACCAAAGCAGGAGGAACATTCCGACATATCCGACAAAGCTCCCGGCCACCTGCATGCAGGCAAGCGCCGTCTCCGCAGGCAGCAGACGGTATAACAATACGCAGGCCGGTGCCGGCATGGTAAGAGCGGTCCTCGCCGCGCCGTTCATAAATTCCGGCAAAATACCGCTGCCGTCCCACAGGTGTCTCGCCTGCAGCAGATAAGCGATCACTTCTCCATCCAGCTGATCGTGATACACAAATATAGCATCTTTCCCCAGTATCAGATAAGGGATTCCCATTGCCAGCACCGCCAGTGCTCCCAAAAGGAACCAGACATTTTCCGGTTTTTTCATTTTCCTGCGTTCTGTCATCATTCCTCCTGTGTCAGACAATGATATGCCACCGAGATCATTCCCACCAGCCATAACATTCCGGGGAGCAGTCCGTTTTTATAATCCCAGCATCCCGCATCCTGCATGGTGTACCATACTGCCATGCCAAGCGCCGTTATGCCACACATACACACGACCTCCCACCGGATACGCTTTTTCCCGGCCAGTGCGCCGAGCAGTGCCGCAATACTCCCCAGCAGGAACCACACACTGCTGTATTTCAGCAGGAAATTGGTCAGCTGCAGGGCTCCGGTCATCATCAGATCCACATTTCTGGCAGAAAAAGAATCATACCCCCGGCCGTCCAGCAACAGCTGCAGCATCACGGGTGGCATGACATATCCCGCCATGTCCCATGCGATCTGGTGTATATTATCGGAAAAATAAGCCTTGAGATGATAAACAGCGTACTTACGGAACAGCTGCTGTGCGCCGCTGACGCCAAGTGCCTCTTCCGCCTTTTTCTGCAGATCCGTCGGCATCGTTCCCGCATACCGCCCGGACTGCTGTATTTCCTCCCAGCTGTACAGACTGCGCAATTCCTCCGGCCAGGTGTCGTATTCTCTTTCCACCCGCATATGAGACCAGGTAAATCTGCGCATCATTGCCGCACTCACCGTATTCTCCGCCTTGCCGTAACTGCCGGGTGTCTGCCACAGAGATACCGCCGTGAATAAAATCCCCGCGACTGCCGCCAGCAGCACCAGTTCTCCCAGCACTCTCTGTTTTCCCAGCTGTCTGCCGCGGATCAGATGCAGAACCCATACCACCGCAAGCGGCACCAGGCCAAGCCACAGGTTCTCCACGACAAACACTGTGCCAAGCGCCCACCAGACTCCGGCCGTAAACATCTGTCGGAGAGGGAATTTTACTGGATCGCCATCCGCATCCTGACGCAGGATCCCCATAAGCACCGACAATTCCAGCAGCAGGAAAGAAAATCCCGGAGAATTCGGCAGCACCGCCACATGACACTGCAGGGCAAACGGGCAAGTCAGAAGTCCGAGACTTCCCCACACCAGCCACACTTTCTTCGTCATGCCACAGGATCTTAAAAATACGACGCCACTGTAAAATGCGAACAAGATCTGCACCGTGTACACAAAAAAAGGATAAGGGATAGAACTTATGGATTCTATCCCTTTTGCGAGCATCAGAAAAAGAGGGTATCCGATCCCCATATAATCATCACATACAAGAGTATCCGCCGCTCTCAGCCACAGATAACTGTCCCCGAACTCCGGGAAAATGCCAAAAGCTCTGATCATCCAACAGATCCCCAGTACGATCTGTACCGAAATCCCTATGAACAGAAATCTGCCTGCGATCTGCGCAAGCGCCCTGCGTGCTTTCTGCATTCTACTGCTCCTCTAACTCAAAGAAATCTTTTATCAGACCACAGATGTAGTCTACCTGATCCAGCGTCAGTCCGTAATACATGGGAAGTCTGGCCAGACGTTCGCTCTCTCTGGTGGTATAACGGTCCTCCCCATGGAAGCGTCCGAATTTCTGCCCTGCGGGAGCGGTATGCAGCGGAATGTAATGGAATACGACCAGCACGCCGTTCTCCTTCATATAGCTGATAAACCGTGTCCTCTGCTCCAGGTCTCTTGCCTTGATATAGAACATATGGGCATTGTGTACACAGCCTTCCGGTACGGTAGGCAGGTCGATCTTCCCGGCATCCTTCAGCGGCTTCAACTGCTCATAATAGCGGTTCCAGCAGGCCAGTCTGGCCTCATTGATCTCATCTGCGATCTCCAGCTGTGCATAGAGATAGGCAGCATTCATATCACTGGGCAGATAGGAGGATCCGTAATTCACCCAGGTATATTTGTCGATCTGACCGCGGAAGAATTTGCTGCGGTTGGTTCCTTTTTCACGGATGATCTCCGCTTCTTCCACATCCTTTTGATCACGGATCAGAAGAGCACCGCCCTCTCCCATGCTGTAGTTCTTCGTCTCATGGAAGCTGTAAGCACCGAAATCACCGATGGTTCCCAGTGCTTTTCCCTTATAAGTGGCCATAATGCCCTGTGCGGCATCCTCTACCACCTTCAGATTGTGTCTCCTTGCAATATCCATGATGGTATCCATCTCACACGCCACTCCGGCATAATGTACCGGTACGATGGCTCTGGTCTTCTCGGTGATCGCATCCTCGATCAATGTCTCATCAATGTTCATGGTATCCGGACGGATATCCACAAATACCGGGATCGCGCCGCGGAGCACGAACGCATCCGCAGTGGACACAAACGTATAAGAAGGCATGATCACCTCATCTCCGGGTCTGATATCACACAAAAGCGCTGCCAGCTCCGTCGCATGCGTACAGGAAGTGGTCAGCAGACATTTGCCGGTTCCTGTTCTCTCCTCGATCCAGGCGTTACATTTTTTCGTATACTCACCGTCTCCGCAGATCTTCTGATTTTTGACACACTCCTGAATGTAATCTGCTGCTTTGTCCACATAAGGCGGTACATTGAATTTAATATCTATCATAATGCATCCTCTTTTCTGATATGCTTTGGTTATGTTCTAATTTTCCCTGCGCTCCCGCTTCCAGCTTCCCACCGCTGTACCCGGTACATTTTCCGTCACATGACTGATAATATATTTGGGTCTTCCCTTGACTTCTTCATAAATTCTGGCAATGTAATGTCCGATGATCCCCAGGCTCAGCATCAGGAATCCTCCGATGATCAGGATCAACAGGATCACGGTGGTGAAGCCTTCCACAGCTGTCCCCATGATATATCGTACCAGTGTCTGGATCGCCAGTACCACGCTGAAAAATATGGATATCATTCCCATGATCGTCACCAGCTGTAACGGCAGGGTACTGAAGGACGTCGCATTGGTGATGGCATACTTCATCAGGCTCCAGAAGGACCATTTACTCTGTCCGTACTGTCTCTCCTGCACTTCGTATTCCACGGTCTCTGTCTGAAATCCGGCCCAGAAGGTCAGTGCCCGGAAAAAGGTATTGCGCTCCGGCAATTCCAGCAGGACCCGGACCACCTTTCTGTCCAGCAGTTTAAAATCGGAGGAAGCATTCATATCCATTTTGATCAGCTTGCTCATGATCTTATAAAACAGGCCTGCAGACAGCTTATATCCCAGGCTCTCACGCCCTCTGTCGGATTTGATGCCCTCCACGATCTCGGCACCCTGCTGCCATTTTTTCCACATCTGAGGGATCACCTCGGGCGGATGCTGCAGATCACAATCCATTACGATCACGGCATCTCCCGTGGTCAGCTCCAGTCCGGCAAAAATACCGGCCTCCTTACCGAAATTACGGGAGAATTCCGCTCCCCGCACTCTCGGATTCTTCGCTGCCTCTTCTTTGATCCGGTCAAACGTGCCGTCCTTGGAACCGTCGCTGATAAACACCAGTTCATAATCTATCCCGTGTCGGTCCAGCAATTCGCCCAGTACCTTCGCGGTATTCGCAATATTTTGTTCTTCGTTATATGCCGGTAAGACAATTGACAATAAAGACATCTTCTTAATCCCTTCCGCAGTTCTCTGTCTTGACATAGAGGATCCCATCCACTACTTTCGTAGCATTCGGTCCGGGGAATGTATCCATGTCAATGTATTCCTGTGTCATGTAGATCTCACCCACCGTATCGGGATCCAGGAAATTCAGGGTTGCCCCCAGATAATTCTGCATAAATGCCTGATAATCCGCTCCCTTATAGATGAGGTAATCTCCGCTGAGTCCGATCATACCGTCCGTAACCTTCCCCGTGATATCCGTTGTAGGGAATTCATCATAGCCGATGACTCCCACCAATGCAATGGGAATCCCCTGATAATATCCGGGAGTCTGCTCGATCCGGTCCAGCAGACGTACACAATACGCATACGTCTTCTCGTACTTTTTCTCCAGATTGGAATATCCGATATTATCGGAAATTCCATAATCGAACACCAATACCACCGCCGCACACAATGCTGCCCATTGCAATACCACGTCCGTACGACTCTCCTCAGCGGTATACCGGTCCGCGAACGCCGTCATAAGGATCAGATACAATACCCACTGGTATCGCATCAGCAAATGATAGGTCAGGTTCGGAGAAATGAGCAATATCACATTGGTCAGAAGCGGCATACTGATGCCCAACAGAATCATTATAACGAAAAATGCCGGATTCTTCCACCATTTTCTCCAAATCATACTGCGGATCACTAAAAATACTACCGTTGCCACTAAAATAATGCAGGCCGCCAGTGAAAAAATATTGTTCACAAGAACATTGCCGTGAACCGTAAATGCCAGGAAATCCACGTACATTTCCTTGATGGTTGCCAGAATTCCCATGCCGGATCCCATCTGCTCCATGGAATTGATCCCCTGATAAGTATCCAGCACCTTGCCCTGCAGCTTCAACAGGATCTGCAGGATCACATAATACAATACTCCGCCGGCAATTCCCATCCCCAGATAATGGCATACATATTTCGCCTTTTCTTTCCAGCCTTTTTCCTCCATAAAATAGAGCAGGATCTTATATACACACAGCAGGATCGTAAAAGGCAGGTACGCCTGATAGATTCCCATGCTGAATGCCAGACACACTGCACCGGCCAGATAGCCTCTGGGATATTTCGCCGTAAACAGAACCGCCAGTACCGCCAGAAACAACGCCAGCATGTAACCATCCATGGTAAACACATAGGCAAAAGTAGATGCCAGCGCCGGAAAAGATACCAACAGACCGCTCACCACAGTAATGGTCACCGGATCCGTCAGTTCCAGCACTTCCGTAAGTACCGCCGCCGTAAGTGCCAGCCATATCAGTCCGATCAGTCCAATCACCCAGGGTATGGTAAAATAAGAGGAAAATCCACAGGCAACAGTTAAAAACCAGCGACCGGAAGTGATCATATTCTGGTCAAAATACATGCTGCTCAGTCCGTCATGATTCGGAATATCCGACAGCATCACCGGAAGATGGATCAGTAATCCCAGCACCAGCGCCGATACGAACGCGATCCTCCAGGTTGTCTTTATTTTTGTCTTGCTCTCTTTCAAAAGTTCCCACGGTGTCTTCATCCGTCTGTCACTCCTCGTCTAACGTCTGATTCAGGTAGTCCGCCAGTGTCTGGGCAATCTTCTCCCGCCCCGCTTCGTTGGGATGCAATCCGTCATCCGTATAGAGATACAGATCGTCCCAGTTGTCATGAGGATAATAGTCATGATAAATATCGATCACTTCCACATCCAATGCTTCACAGATCCCAATCTCCGCATTGACATAATCTTCCAGTACGCCGCCTCCCAGATCGTACTCTTCACAGGTTACCTCCGGTACCGTATACCAGGTATACGGCGGCGTGATAAATATGATCCGCAGATCCGGATAAGCCTCCCGCAGTTCCTTTACAATACTGCGGATCGCTCCGCAATACGTATATTCATCATACGGATCCGTCACGGACTCAATGGGATTCCCCGCGTGATAATCATTCAGTCCGGATCCGATAAACAAAATCTGTACCGTATCAAAATCGATCTGCCCCAGGTCACCCAGCGTATCTTCAAAATAATCAGTTGCCGGTTCCCGGATCCGTATCGTCTTCTGCACACCGAAATCCTTTACCGCAAAAGATCTCACCAGTCCTGCCGCAGACAGAGAATCCTTGGTATATCCCAGTCTTCTCTCCGTATCCGCTCTTCCCAGAACCGTTCCGCCCAGTCCTCCGTTATAACACTTCAGGCCTGTCTTCTCCTGCAGTTTGGCGGCAATGGAGGTCTCATCCCGGCACAGCCCGTACACACTGTCTCCCAGAAATACCACATCATAGGGGATTCTCTGATACTCGCGGTCCCCCGGGAAAAACAGCACCAACAGTACCACGAAAATCACGGCTGCAATCGTACTATATATTATTTTTACTCTGCTAAATTCTATCTTCTTCATAAACCCGGCAAAGTTCCTCCGCGATCCTGCTGGCACCATTTCCATCTACCAGATGACGTTCCAGACTGCTGTAATGTTCCCGCAGTTCTCTGCTTTGCATCAGCTCCATCATATGTTCCACGATCCGCCCCGGCATAAGGTCACCTTCGGTCAGGTAATTTCCTCCGTAACAGGTGATTTTCTTTTGATAAAAGGTCTCTACAATCTTCTCCTGATTATCTACAAACGAAAAACTGATCATGGGAACTCCGATGGCGGAAAGCTCATACATGGTAGAACCACCTGCCGTTATGGCAATATCGCATTCCCTCATCAGCTCAGACATCCGGCTTACATTACGGTGCACCCGGATTCTATCATCCGCAAGCGCCATACGGCACAGCGCATCATAATGCGGATTAAAGATTCCGCTGACCACATGGAATACCACAGCTAGCTCCTTCGGCACTGCCCGCAGGATCTGTCCTGCCAGATCATAGCGGTCACTTCCTCCGGTAGTCAGAAGAACTGCTTCTGCCTGTTCTCTTACAGGATATTCCACATTGCGAAATTCCGGTCTGAGGGGTGCATAAGCTGCTCCCATGAGACTGTAAGCCGGCTCCGGATGATACAGGCTTCTGTCCCCATATATATTATAATTGATGATCATATTCACCGGATAAGAGTGGAAGCTTTTATCATCGATATAGACGGTCCATACCTGTCCCGTCAGCCGCTGTAGATAAGCATCCGAGACATAATAACTGTCAATCAGCAGCATATCGGGATGTTCTTCTTCCATGACAGCTGTCAGTACAGGCAGTTCCTCCTCCATGCGGTCATACCGGGTATGCAGGATCCTTACCTTTTTGCCTCTGCTTTTTACCAGCTGCGTAGCTGCATCATCCGCCATGACAAAACACACCGGTACCCCTGCTGCCTCCAATGCCTCCGCAATAGCGAGGCAGCGCATCACATGCCCGGTTCCTATCTGCTCATTGCCGTCTGCGCGGATCCATACCTTCATCAGCTGTTTTCGTCCTTCCTCATTGCCTTTTCATAAGCTCTTTTAAAATCGCCAATCTTCATATTCCAGTCAAAATCCACCTTTTCCCGGATCGCATCCAGGTCCTTCATTCTGTGATAAGTAACGGGGCCTGCCTGCTTCACGGGTATGATGCTTCCTTCCCTGATCTGCTGCCAGTTCTCCCGGAATAATTTCTCTATCTCCTGAAGCAGTGCCTCATAGGTGGATGCAAAGGTTTCCTTTTCTTCATCAAAATGCAGTTCCCGCTGACATAAAATATCCCCTTCATCCAGTCCCGCACTCATAAGGTGAATGGTCACGCCCTTGGGCGTATCCTCCAGGAAACTGAAAAAGTTCGGACTAGAGCCGCGGTTATAGGGCAGATACGAGGTATGAAGATTGATGACTCTGCCGGGCATCAGCTCCAGCACCTCCTGTGGAATCATATGGCGGTAATTGAAGCTGATCATCAGGGAAGGCTTCATCTGTGCGATCATCTGTGCCGTTACTTTATTCTCCACCCGGTATACCTGTTCTCCCTGCTCCTTCAGCCACCGGTACAGACCGTCTGTATTCGTATTATTGGTCAAAAACAGAATACTGCCCTTCTCCAGGGCATCAAAGGTAATAGGCGTTCCTCTCTCCATGGCATGATCCGTCCGCATCCCCAGGACATCTTTCCAGTATTTGGGTTTGATGCCGTAACCGGGACGGATAATGCGGATATTTTCTTCCGTAAGCTCTGCTCCTGCGGGTATATCCTTCACTGCAAAAATAGATCTGCGGAACACTCTGCTGCTCTCTTCCTGTTTTTCCACGCCGTAGGTCGGTGTTCCCAGGGCAGCCTCCACATTACGGATATCCTGCACCATCTGCTTATATTCTTCCGGTGTCATGGAGAACGAAGCATCCGGATTCTCGATCTCACGGCTTAAGCAGAAATGCTTCTCAATAACCGATGCCCCCAGGGCCACCGCCGTCACAGCACTCATGGAACCCATGGAATGATCCGACAGACCAATGGGCAGGTCGAAACGTTTCTGCATATCGGTAATCGTCCGCAGATACATCTGCGCCGGGTCTGCGGGATAAGCGCTGGAGCATTTTAACAGCACCAGCTGTCTGTTGCCGGTGTGATATACCGTCTCCACAGCTTCCCGGATCTCCTCCAGCGTAGCCATACCGGTAGACATGATGATCGGTTTTCCTTTCGATGCCACGTACTCTACCAGCGGCAGATCGATCATCTCAAAAGAGGCGATCTTGTAGAATTCCAGTCCCATATCCTCCAGGAAATCCACTGCAGTATTATCAAAGGGAGTGGACAAAAAGTCGATTCCTACCTTGTCCGCCTCTGCCTTAAGTTGGGGCTGCCACTCCCACGGAGTGTATGCCTTACCGTAGAGGCTGTAGAGATTCTCGCCCTCCCAGGTACCGTTATTCACCTGAAAATATTTGTTGTGGCAATCAATTGTCAGGGTATCCGGCGTATATGTCTGAATCTTGATACAGTCCGCACCGCTTTCTTTGGCGGCATGAATGATCTCCTTCGCACGTTCAATACTCCCCGCATGATTCGCTGACATTTCCGCGATCAGATATGCCGGTTCCCCGCTTCCGATCAGACGGTTTCCGATTTTGATCTTAAGATGATCCTTTTCTCCCATATTTTATGTCCTCAAGCCTTCCCCAGCATATGATATTTCATCTCTGCCAGTTTCCAGTCCTCTTCATTGTCAATATCCTGCACCTCTGTCTCCGGAAGCTCCATGGGTACTGTTTTCTCCATGATCAGATTCTGCTGTGCCAGGAAAGACGACACCCGCAGACAGTAGAACTGTCCCGCATCATGATAATAAGGTTCCAGATCCTGGGAACGGCTGTTACGATACTCCGGCCATTTGAACTTAAGATACCCTTCCGCATCCTGTACCACGCAGCGCTGGGGCGGAAAGCTGAAACGTACTACCGGAAGCAGGGTGTCCCCCTTTTTTTCTTCCAACAGGCGCATTGCCTCCGACAGCCTGTCAGGTGTAATAAAAGGAGCGGTGGGATAGATACAGCACAAGGTATCAAAATGTTCCCCGCGTTTTTCATATTCTGCCAGCACTTCTTCCAGCACATCCTTCGTAGTGGCATAATCATTTGCCGTCTTCTCACTACGCAGGAAAGGAACTTCTGCTCCATATTTTCTTGCGACTTCTGCGATCTCTTCATCATCGGTGGATACCATGACCCGGTCAAATACTCCCGAAGCCAGTGCTGCTTCGATGGAATACGCCAGGATCGGCTTTCCACAGAATTCCTTGATATTTTTATGAGGGATCCGTTTACTCCCTCCCCTTGCGGTTATGATCGCCACTGCTTTACCGGCTGTCTGCATTACAAATTACCTCTTTTCTTCCAGATCCACTGTTTCATACGATAGTAAACAAAAAATAAAAGATCCGATCTGCTCTGCATCCGGATCAGCTTCTGTTCCGGTGCCCCTGTGTGCTCCAGATAGTAGGGATTCTGTGCAAATTCAGGGAAACGTTCTTCCACACCCTTGCGGAGCTGTCTGATAAAAGCCAGCTTAGGATGGGTTACCCCTCCCATATAAGAGAACAGGGTAATGGCATAATACAGTTCCGTATAACGATACTCGATCTCCCGTGAATATTCCGTAAGGAACCCTCTTCTCTCACATTCCGCGTATAAAAGCTCCGCCGCCTTCATGCGATCCCTGCATTTTTCTTCCGTAATATGATGCACTGTGGATACCGCGTGCTGATAATAATAGTAAAGCGGCTCCTCCACTCTCGCAAAATGCCGGAAATACAGGCTCCACAAAGGTCCTGCGCAATTATCCTCATAAAAAATATGTTCCGGAAAATCCAGCCGGTTCTCCCGGATCACACTGTGCTTATAAATCTTCAAGACCATGCTGCCGGGCCGGATAAACAGACTTTTATGCTGTTCCTCCATCAGTTCCCCGGTCTGATCCGGTGTATTGTTGACGATCACTTTTCCGACGGTAAAGGTATGATGATCCACCAGACTGTAATCGCAGCCCACCAGATCCGCTCCGGTCTCCTCCGCTTTTTTCAGAAGCTTCTCATAATAATCCGGAGATACCCAGTCGTCACTGTCGATGAAGCCGATCCATTCGCCTTCTGCGTTTTTTAGTCCAACATTCTTCGCACCACCCTGGCGCAGATTCACCGCATTGGGAATCACACAGATCAGTTCCGGATAACGTTTCTGATAATCTAACAGGATCTCCAGGGATTCGTCCGTGGAAGCATCATCCACGCAGAGAATCTCATAATCATACACTCCCCGGATGGTCTGTCCCACCAGGCTGTCCAGACAATAATTCAGTTTTCCCTCCGCCGCCATATTGTAGACGGGTACGATGATGCTCAATTTTTTACTCATAGCTTATAGGCTTCCCCGTTCGATTTTCGCCCTGCCGTCTTCTACCCGGTAGACAATGTCACATTTTTCGATGGTCTGTAATCTGTGGGCGATAATGATCAGTGTCTTACGGCCGTGCAGTCTGTTGATGGATTCCATGATGGCGGCTTCCGTATCATTATCCAGTGCGGAAGTTGCCTCATCCAGGATCAGCACCTCAGGATCGTTGTACAGTGCTCTGGCAATACCGATACGCTGCCTCTGTCCGCCGGAGAGACGGATACCCCGCTCGCCGATACCGGTCTCTAAGCCTTCCGGAAGCGTCTTGATAAATTCATCCAGCTGTGCTTCCTTCAATACTTCCCACAATCTGTTCTCATCGATCTTATCCTCGGGCACACCGAATGCCACATTTTTGCGGATGGTATCGTCCAGCATGAAGATCATCTGCGGGATGTAGCCGATATTTTTCAGCCATTTCCGGTAATTGCCGGGGTCCTTCACATCCACGCTGTCCGCGTAGATATGTCCCGTACTCGGCTCCAGCAGTCCCAGCAGAATATCCACCACCGTGCTTTTGCCGGCGCCGGAGGTACCCACGATCCCCACGGAAGCTCCTACCGGGATCTTCAGATCCGCGTGATCGAAGATCAGACGCTCTGTGTTGGGATACGCATACGTAATATCCTTCATCTCAATGCTGTTCTTTACATCCAGCTTCTCCTCTTCATCGGTAGCAAAGGACATGTCAATATTCTGTCCGTTGATCTCATCCTGCAGATTATCGCTGACTCCCATGAAGAAGGGTTCAAAATAGGCAATGGAGTTGATCTGATTGTTTATACGGTTGACACAGGGCAATAGCACCAGTGCCGCTGCTGCCAGGGTTCCGAACACCGTCAGCATATTTTCCGTGGATACTCCGGTCGCCACCAGGAAGATCATGTAGCCCACCATAGTAGCCACACAGGCAGTCTCGATCAGCAGCTTCGGCACCTGATTATACAGGCTGTAACGCTGTACGGCATCCACATATCCCTTACCGCACTTGCGATACTCGGATACGAAATACTGCTCCTTGCCGGAGATCTTCACTTCCTTGATCCCCTGTACCGTCTGGGAGATCCATTTGAACAGACCGCTGTAATAGTCCTGATTGTCCTTACCCGCCTTATACATGACAGGCTTCAGCACTCTCTTGATCAGCCACATGAGAGAAAGCAATACCACTGCCATCAGAATCGTCATGGTTCCGCTGGAGATAAAGCAGTAACTGATAACGAACAACGATACCACCGTATCGGACAGCAGCTGTAAAAGTGCCAGGATCAGGGCATACATATTATTAACATCCGAAGTGATGCTTCGCTGCACCACCGCGGTATCCGCATTCAGGTAAAATTCATAGCCACGGCGCAGATAGTTGCGCATCATGCGTTCGGAAGTGTAAAACTGGTTCGTATAGACAAATGACAATGTCAGCTTCTGCTGTACATAAGTAAACAGATTCTTCACTACGAATACCAGGATCAGCAGTACCATGACAATAATCGAGAAGGTCCGGTAGCTTTCCACTCCCAGGATCTCATAGCAGGCTTCCGCCACCCGGCTGTGCTGTACCGCTTCGGGGTCAATGACGATCTGCATGACCTCCACCAGCATTCCCACGCCGGCGGTCTGTAAAAAGGCGCTGATCACCATGAGGATGATCAGCCCCACCATGGTTCTCTTCTGTTTTTTGTCCAGCAGGACATTCATTTTCTTAATTATCTGTAACATAGAGTTCTCCAGTTCTTCATTTCTCAGATCTGTTCATTCTGTCTGTGGATCAGGGGATCTTCATAGGCATCCATGAAATCCGGTCCCAGACGCACCGCTTCCTCTGCGAAGGGCAGCCCCTTCACTTCCGTCAACACTCCCACTACTTTTTTGAACTTCAGTCCCGGGAAGAAATTCAACATTTCCATAGGCACGGTAGCATCGAACTGCGGATACTCCGGGAACAGCTTCCGGTAATCCAGTTCATCTCTGGGATGCGGTTTAATAAAAATACTTCCCTCTTTTTCGTACATTTTGATAACGTCCCGGAATATCTTCTCTCTGACATCCAAAGTACACAGAGGATCCGTAAGGATCAGTATTTTATCCCCTACCTTGTTGCTTTCAGCAATCTGGTGCTCCAGCTCTTCCTTATTTTTCACAAACGCCTGAAGGATCAGCTGCTTGTCCGCCTCCGTCAGGCGGTCCACCAGCTCTTTCCTCGGCTGTTCAATGTATCTTGGACAGGGATAATGAATTGCCGAGATATCATTTACCTCCATATCCATACAGTATTTACCGTACCCATTCTGTACAAAGATCAGATTCAGATACCTGGATAAAAAGGCCTTGAGCTTAAAATGGCCTCTGTTGTCATACCGGGCGGCATCGAAATTCTTCAGACAGTTCAGACCATCCTCCACTGCATGATAGCGGATATGATTCTGATTCAGATAATACCCGATGGGGTCGGAATCACAATAGACATAAATATCCTTGTATTCCTTCAGGTTCACCGGTACGTAAGGTGCCTCCAGTCTGGCATATTCCCGCGTAAACCGGATACGGTTCTTCAGATTCCCCAGAAAATTCCCGGTGTCCAGGCGGTATTTTGCCAGCTCCGGGAAATAGTCCTCTCTCTTCTCATCGAACTCCAGGACTTCCTCAAACAGGCCCGTGCTCTCCACCCGGGCCTTCAGATTTTCAAAATTGTTGGACATTTTGGACAGCACTAAAGTAGCAGTTCCCGCCTTCCTCGCAGGATCTGCCTCTGCCCGTATTTTTAACTCTTTCAAAAACGTCACATATGCATGATAGTAAGTGTGACATATATAAATTCTGTCTTTCATATACCAGTCTCTACTATTGTTACGTATATTACTTTATTGTTATAACCATTTGGACTTACTATAACACACTTTTCTCTTCCAGTAAAAAATCTTATGAAATTTTAAGAAAGTGAAGGTAACAGTTCAGCCATCACAGTTCATACACCCAGATTCCCCAATAAGAGTCGTCCGTTTCATAATAACCTACGAGCTCCAGACCCATGCGTTCGGCATCACCGATCTCGGCGCCGGAGAACAGGTATTCACATCCCAGTTCCCGTAATGCATCCATATCGAACTCCAGCCCTTCATACACCAGGGTATTGCCCTTTTTCAGTTGCATATAATTACCGGTAATACTGTTGAATAGATAACACCGGTTTCCCCACAGGTCAAAGTATACCCGTACTTCCTCATTTTTCTCCAGCTCTGCCGCAATAACTTCTCGAAAGCGGTGCTTATATTCCAGAGAATAATTATTGGAATATCCATCCACCGTATAAAAACCATGCATCAGGGACGGAGCCGGACTGATCCCCAAATGTGCCACACGGTAAGTACTCTTGTCCCGGCCGATAGCATCGTCTATTTCCTGCATCAGATCCTCTGCAAACCAGCTCTCCCAGGAGATATATCCCGTGACACCTGAGCCGTTATTGATCTGGTTCACATTCAGATACATGCCTGAATTCACTTTGAGCAGCTGAAGTGTCGGAAGCAGACAGATCAGAATGACCGCAAGCTTTCCCGCCTGCATCCGCACATCCGTATGCGGCAATTTTGTTCTCCATAGCACTGCCGCTGCCCATGCGAACTCCAGATACCATGCTGCCGGGTACAGCCAGTAGACACGGTGCATCTGAAAATAATGCAAAAATCCCGTGGCATTGTTTTTCCAGTCAACCACTGCCGTCAAATGACAAAATGCATAAAACAGGGCTATGGCGATCAAGAATAAAAAGTTGATCACAGCTGCCTTATAAAGGATCCGGTCGGTCTCTTCCTTTTTACAAAATGCTCCCAGGATCAGGAACAAAATAATGGGCAATATCAAATATTTATGTAACGACGGTGCGTGCTGTGAGCTGTTTAGAAAAACGCTCCGGAAGGTCTCAAAAAACGGCGTTGCGGAGGATATCATTTCCTCCCGGTGGCTGACATAGCTGCTGTTACCAATGAGTATCTCCAGGATCAGCGCCCTGTTAACGATCATATACGTTAGCAGCAGCTCTCCAAATCCCCATAGCGGCCATGAATTCTTTCTTTTTAGGATCACAGCGATGATGATCGCCAGGAGCCACAGACCTAACACCACATACCCGGTACATACCAGATGGCTGGTCAACCCAAACAACAACGTAGACAGCACAGCGAAAATGAATCTTTTTCGCTTCCAAAAACATAAAAATGCATATATTACCAAAGGAATCCCAAATTCTGTAAGACCGTAGATCGGGTATAAAGGCAATACACAAAAGCAGCTCCCGGCGATCACCGCCAAAATACTACTCTGCGTACTCTCTTTCACCAACAAATACATTCCGGCAAAGGCAATCAGAAAGCAAATAATATATTGCAGCAGAAATGCGATTCTGGGTGAATACAGAATATACAACGGAAGGAACAAGATTGCAGAAGGCTGCATCCCGCTGGCATTGACACCACCAAGCATTTCCGGATATACATTACTTCCATCCAGGAAATGCCTTGCCGGAAGTATATAATTCATAATACTTTCATCTAATTGATCGTTGATCTCAAAGATACAACCCTTTCCCAGAATAAAGTAAGGCAGAAAAAAGATTGCTGCAATGATCAGCCCCAGCCACCACAAGGGAAGCTGATCGATGCGAAGCAGTTCTTTTTCCACTCTGTTATATGCTCTGATTAAAATATTTTTCACTCTGCTCATTCTGTTTACTCCTGTAGGTCAAGCTTCCGGTCAAAATAATAAATACGATATTTTCCCCCATGTGATACGGTCAGTTCCTCTTCAGGTACCCCTATCGTTCCGGTTTTTTCTTCCAGATACGGCAGGATTTCCTCAAGAGCCTCTACCCCGAAATCATACAGGATCACATAAAAACCATTTTGATCATCTGTAAAATACTGCTTCATGGCCTGTTTCATGACCGGACTATAGGAAAACCACGTACCTGATACCATGTAATTATGAGGTCCGTTAAATCGATTATCCAATACCGCCCCCATATAATAGCTGAACGAAAAAGAATCCATCAGATAATTGCATTCGGGATGGCTGTCTACATAATCGTAAAGCTCCACCAATCCCTGCATATATTGTTCCATGCCTTCATTCTGACTTTTCAAAAAACGATACTGTTGTCTGCCACTCTGATATCCCATAAATATCAGGATCATACACGCAAAAACCGCACCTGCTTTTTTCCATATGCTCTTCTGCTCCACGGTCACGATTGCCACCAGCATGACCGTCAGGTAGATTGCAGCTTCTCCAAAATACAAGGGCAGAATCACTCTGTCAGGCATTCGCCCTTTATAGATCAGATATCCCCATATCACAAAAGACCCCACTTTGACCAAAGACACCGGTATCAGATAAAGATATTGTCCGTAAATAACTATAAGAATACCTGCAACAATAAACGAAGCCACTGTAATTCTGTTTCCATCCCACACACCGTCTTTCAGCATCACCTGCTGATAGGTTTTCAAGACTTCCCCAATTTCAGGAAATCTGTATTTTGCTTTGGCATATGCTGCTATTTTTTCTGCACATTCCGTATTGAGATTTCCATCTAATATGATATATCCCTTGTAAGCTTCATACTCAGCCCTGCTCACACCATACTCGCTGAGAATGTCTGAGACCTCTTCATATTCCGGTTTTCCATAATAATCAAACATTTCTGTTCTGGCATTATTATATCGAAGATATTCTTTCCATTCCGCATTATGATAGCCAACTACAGTTCCCAGTTCTCCCAGAGCAAAACAGCCTATGACTATCCCCAGGGTCAGAAGCAGAAATCTGATCTTATCCCGCACATTTTTTCTCTTATCTGTCAGAAGCAATCCGGCAATTGCCGAAAGTCCCAAAGGCTGCAGCATTAGCATAGCATCTCGGCGGAGCAGACAGGCAAGCAGCATAAAAGCTGCAAATACCAGGAATTTCCAGGAATCCCTGCCGGGCATATATATTGCACACAGCAAGTAAACGTATCCTGCAACAGCCAGCACGATTGCCGTGGATGTATATTGGATTTTTGCAACGGAATAAAAATTCTGCAAAAACAAGGTCATTACGATTCCGATACTGATCAGAATTTTTAATTTACTTCTGCCAAGTTTGATCACCGTGTCAAGGATCAATACATAAGACATCATGTGAAACAGTAAAAGCATCAGACCATACCACGGGATCTGCAGCGTAATCCGGTATAAACCGGACAAAAGCACAGACAGCCAATAATTTACATATACCGTATGCGCATCCGGTCGTCCTCCAAAGGCTCCACTCAGTATTTCTGTAATATTTCTGTCGTCATTACTTTCAAAATATATCCCCGCACGAAAATAAACCGCCAGAAGCATAGCAGCAGCAATCCCGACAGACATGCCAAAACGTGCTAACTGATATGTTCTTTCTTTATCTTTAGAAATGAACAATAATATAGTCCCCCTTATCCACGATATATCCATCCTGTGGATATTCCGGCAGCTTCAGTGACTCTTCTTCCGCCTCCGCATATCTGTCGATATCCCCGCAAGCCACCAGTGAATGCCCGTGCATTGCGAAAAACTTTACCAGCTCCGCATCGGAATCAAAGGCATAACGGCCCCAGTCGATGACCGACAATGCCGGTGTCTGCGCCACCCACACACCTCTGGAACCACGATTATATTTGTCCAGCAGATCCGGATCGATGAGATCCGTAAGTCGTTTCATCTTATAATATTTGCTATCGCCGTAGCTTACATAGGCATCCTTGACGATACTGTAAGGAATTTCATAATTCCCCGTGAAAATCACCGGCTTTGATGTATCGAAATCCCGCTCCAGATCCAGTGCGATCTGATCGACCGTCTGCACCGCCGCATCGTATTTCTGTTTATCAATGTAGAACCATTTCGTCATATCCATGCACTGGTTCCAGACGATCACCGCCAGCACAAGAATCGCAATCCCGCGCACGCCACGGCAAATGCGACTATTTTGAGACTTCTGTGTCTTCCGTTCCCACCATGCTGTCACCTTCCATACCGCATAGACAAAAAGCAGCACTCCGTATCCGCAGAAAATGGGCAAAAACTGTGCCGAACGGTACAGTGTTGCCTTTCCTTCGATAAATAACAGCGAAAATGCCGCCAGATAAGCCGTCGGCAGGAGGATCAGGGCCCACAGGTCTCTGCCGCGGATCACCCGCACCAGGGTAACCACTGTAATTACGACCGCCGATAACACAAAAATCCGGATTGGCAGATAAGCATAAGCAAACACACCGTACAATACAAAAGTACGTTTCAGGATCATGATCAGCTCACCGAAGGCTCCGGGCTGCACCATCCAGCCTAACATCTCCGTCACGGAACGCTGTACTGCTTCTCCCTGTAAATATTCCAAATGAAATGCCTTTGTAAGCACTACGATCATCAGGCTTCTCAGGAGCACTGCAGCCAGAGCCGCCAAAGCCCCTCCTGCCAGTGTGCCAAAGACTCCCCTCTCCCCGGTCCGGGCTGTACGCTCCGTTCCCAGACAGATTCTCTCTGACAGCAGCAACAGCAGAAGTCCCGCCAGCCACAGAATCATAAAGGACTCATAACAGCCCATGGCAATCCATAAAAATACCGCAGCTGCCGCAAGCTTCGTCACAGCCGGGCAGTCCGGCTTCTCCCAAAGACCGGATCCCTTGCGCTGCTTCCGGATACTGAGCTGCCACTCCCTCATAAAGCACAGACTGACTGCGCAGCTCAGATATCCGATGGCTATCCCATTGTGGAGAAAATATGTGAATACTTCGCTGATCAACGGGCAGGATACAAATACTGCCGCGAAAAAGGCATATCCCGTCACCGGGATCTTCTCACCGAACACCGAATAGAACAATGCCGACCACACGATTGCTGCCGCTATGAGAAGAATTACCGCTGCAAAATCCGTTACAAACGGAACAAATTCCGCCAGAGTTATCACTTTATTCAGCAGAAACAATACCCACCGCCCCACAATGGCGATCAGTCCCTCTTCGAAATAGTATAAAGATGGGGTGTCATCGATGCCGATGGTAACATTTGTCACCTTATAGCCGTAAGCACATACTGCTGTAAGCAGCAGGATTCCCATATACAGCCGGTTCTCACAAAGCTTATGAATCATCCCGTTCCAGTCTGCTGTTGTTTTCGTTTCTCTGTATTTCTCCATTCCTTTTTGTCTGCCCCTGTTCCCGATCTTATCGCTGCTCTATCGTCTTCGCTCCAATCGATAAATCACAAAATCATAATACATATAATGGAATTCCAGCGCTTCTTCGTAGTCATATTCGTCTTCCAGTTCATTGGGTGTCCCACCCTGAAAACAGATATACCAGAGATTCTCGTAGGAATCCAACTGGCTGTAATCCGTGAGTGCATCCGTATTGACGAAAGGAAGACTGTATAATTTATAGCCGATGATATAATAATGCAGCTCCGGATGATATACATTCAGGAAAATCGTATGCGTATAAGGTCCGATGACCGCATCGTTGTCCGTCATCTGTGTCTCCGCAAAATTCTCATAAATCTCCAGTCCTCCGTCATACTCCAGACGGATCTCCGAGCTGTACTGAAGCAGGAAACACAGACAGGCCGTACCGAGGATGCCACCGGCCCACCATTTTCTCCCGTTTGTGCCACTGCTCTCCAGGATCTGTGCAAATCCCACCGCGTACCACAGCATGACGAAACCCATGCCCGGGAATGCATAGCGCCCCATGAAACAATTATTGACGGTAGCAGAGATCGCCCCTCCTACGATCCCGGTGAGAGCAAACGCCGCTGCCGCAATGGCCGGAGCTACATTATGATGCTGACGTACCCAGTCCACGGCACCATAACTCAATACCAGGCACAGTGCCATTCCCAACAGCACCACAATGCCGATGGGTGTCTCCACCGCGGAAAACCATTCCTTGAAATAATCCATCACAGAATTCAGGGTCGCCAGTTCTGCGGTAGAACCGTCATCATAACGCATCCGCAGGATGAACTGTCTGCAGGTCACCGCCAGCCAGGGGGAGAACACGATCGCCACTGTGAATCCGGAGATGAAAAATCCCTTTACCAGATCCTTTCTGTGGCAGATCAGGATCGCCGCCAGAAAAAGCATATAAAATAAAAAAGTCTGTATCAATGCAAACGTATGACAGTACACCGTGCAGATGCTCGCCACACAGAACACGATCCATTTTCTCCGGGTCGCTTCCCGATAAATATCATAAGCCGCAAGTCCCGCCAGTGTCAGGAAAAACAATGCCATGGCATACATCCGCACATTTCCCGCCTGCACACTGAAAATAGGCATTAACAGGGAAAATGTCATAAAATATACCGAAATCTTCCGATTGAACAGCTTCGCCACGTAATATTTTCCCAGCAGCATATACCCGGTCATAAAAAGTACAGACAAAAGCTTCAGTGACCAGAAATGTGTCCCCCCGCCGCACAGATGATAAAACAGCTTCAGGATCACATAGTAGAACGGCGAATGATCATCCGTCGCCGTAATATAGATCAGCCGTTTCCAGGGCAGGGATACCATCGACGCTGAATACGCTTCATCATACCAGAGGTTATTCCGGATGCCGAAAACTCCCCAGAGGAGCAGTGCGATCACCGGAAGCGCATGCCACAGCAGCTGCCATCCTTTTGTCCGTATAAAATTATCTGTTTTCCTGCTGCATGTCTCCATGGAACCTTCTGTCCTTCCGCTTCCTATCTTCTTATATTCTCTGACTTTAATACCTGCGATACAGCACCATATCCGCATCTCTTCCCAGTTCTTCATACCCTTGTTCGCGGCACTGCTCGTCGATCTCTCCGCCGCTTACCGTAGCCAGATATCTGCTCTGAAGCTCCGTCAGATGCTCCAGAAGATATTCTTTCTCACAGCAGCTGATACCAAATCCTTCCGGTACTCCATACAGAAGCTGCCATTTCAGATTTCGGTTGCCCTCCGGCGTATCGTCCCCGAAGGTCCAGATCACCACATTATCGTAATTCGGTACCTGATCGGTACTCATGACCAGATTCTCCGCGAAGACCTGTCTCCAATATTCCACCTGTGCTTCCCGCTCTTCCGTGACATACGGTACCTGATAATCATAAGGCTCCACTGCCTTGTAACTGTACAGATACAGGAAAGCTGCTCCCAAAAGCACCGCTTTCTTATAGTATCTGGTCTGAAGCATACTCACGATGAAAATTCCCGCCGCAATAAAAGTCAGGAAATGTTTGCTTCCTTCCACCATTTTATACATCAGCAGATGGGCAAACAGCATCGCGATCAGACTGAAGGCGAAATGCACTTCTATGATCAGCTGGTTACGCAGCCCGGTCTGTTTCTCCCTGCGGTATGCTCTGAGATCCAGAAAACTCTGCACCAGCAGAATGGCAAGCAGCAACAGATAACCGTCAAAAAAGGCTCCGGAAGCCAGGCCGCTCTTCATACCGGACACACAATGTCTGTAGAATTCCAGGCCCTTCCAGTGCAGTGTTCCGAGGAAATTCCGGACACCGGCACCGATGCCGTCGGTGAAAAACGTCGTGATCCAGTCCGTATAGAACAGCGGGGTAAAATATTCCGCACCCAGATAGTGCTTGATCAGCACATACACCACTCCCGTGACAGCCACCACCAGAGTGGAAACGATCCATCCGCTCTTACGGCTTCTGCGGATCCGAAAAAAGCAGGCCAGCAGCAAAAACAAAAGCATGTACGGCCGCATCAGGGTCAACAATACCGAGACAATAAACATGGCAATCAGCTTGCCCTTTGTCTCCTTATTCAGATAGGAAAAAGCCAGTCCGTAAAACAAGATCAGCATGCCAAAGCAGATGACCTCCGGCATACCGGACAGCATGTATCTGGTGAACAGTGTGTACAGGCCAAAAAGTACCGTCAGGATGCCCAGCTGTTTCCAGGTGGGTTTCACCAGCCATACGAACACGAACATGGTGATCGTCAGCAGTACGATATTACAGATCACCGGTGACAGCAGATTCCAGCCGAACACCAGTCCCCACAGGATCCAGGGAAATACCAGCACGGGACTCCAGGCTGCGAAAGACAGCTGCAGTGCATGACTTTCGTTAAATCCGAAATACCCCATGGGAAATCCGTAATTCACAATGCCTTCCACTTGTTTAAAATAGAATAATTCATCATTCCATTCCGAAGAAGGCAAATAGACCTGGCCGATGCTTCTCCCCTCTGCCGCCGTCCGGATCAGACAGCATACCAGCGGAAGCAGTGCCATAAGTACCGCCTTAAGTAAGGTAATATAACGTTTGTCCTGTTTCCACCAATTTACAAAACGTGTATTTTTCATATGGTCTTGTCTTACCCTTCTGTTCAAAATCTTTTATTTCGTTTTTCACTTTATATTTACCTATTCAGACTCACGGGTCCTCATCTGTTCCGAGTCCGATTCGCTCACGGATCACATACTGGGGAGAATTATTCATGCTGATGTAGATACGTCCCACATATTCTCCGATCAGTCCCAGCATGATCATGATCATGCCGCCGAAAAATACCAGTGCCGCCATCAATGCGCTGAATCCCATGGGAACATTGGGATTCACCAGCCTCTTGATGATCGTATAGATTCCATAGAGAAAACCCAGCCCTGCGAAGCCCACACCGAGAGATGTGGCGATCCGCAGCGGTTTCACGGAAAATGCCGTAAATCCGTTGAACCATAATCCCAGCAGCTTCTTGAGCGTATAACCGGAATTGCCCTCTTCCCGCTCTCTGTGACACACCGGCACGTTGGTAATGTTTTTCGTGGCACGGAGCACCAGTCCGATGACATAAGGATACGAATTCTCATAGCGGATCATATCCTCCACCACGAACCGCTTCACCGCAAAATAGCTGGAAATATACAGATTCGCGGGCTTGTTTAACATCATCCGCGTCATCAGCTCATTGACCTTGCTGCCCAGATTCCGGAATGCGGAGTGCTGCTTGTGTTCATAACTGGCATAGACAGCATCAAAGCCTTCCTCCAGCTTATTTAGCAGCTTATCCACTTCATCGGCGGGGGTCTGTCCGTCATCATCCAGGCACACCACATAATCTCCGTCAGAATGTCTAAGTCCCGCCATCAGCGCCGCATGCTGTCCGAAATTCCTGGCGAAGCCGATGCCCTTGATATTATCGTATTTTTCACACAGATCCCGGATCGTTTCCATGGTATTGTCCGGGGATGCATCATTCACCAGAAAAATATCATACGTATACTGTGTCAGTTCCTGCATTTTTTCGCGGATCTCCGTAACTACATGGGGCAGCGTATGCTCCGAACGGTAGCAGGGGATCACAAAACTTACTTTTTTTATTCTGTCCATTTTTTGTTGCTTGCTCCTTCTCAATCTGCCGGATTCACGGCTGCCATCCAGACAATATCCCGGTACACGCCGTCAATACACACATCGTCTCTTAACAGTCCTTCTCTGACGAAGCCCGCCTTTTCATAGCTTCGGATCGCCTGCAGGTTCTCCGACAATGCCCGCAGGTAGACCCTGTGCAGCTTTTCCTGCTCAAAACAGTACCGTAACATCAGCTTCGCCGCCGCTGTGCCGATCCCGCGGCCTCGGGCGCTCTCTTCTCCGATGAAGATTCCGTACTCCGCCTTATTGTGATGTCTGTCAATATCCCGGATATACACAGATCCGAGGGGAGTATCCCCTTCCAGATCACAGATGATCATCTGCACCACATCTCCGGTCTCCACATGGGTCCGGATCCAGTGCTCATGAGACTGTCTGGTAAAAAGCTCCTGATAGATAAAATTTTTGCGCACGGCATCGCTGTTACGCCATGCCACGATCCGGTCCGTATCCTCATGGGTCATGAGGCGCAGACAGATCCCGGCCTGCGTATCCCGGTAGTTCTCAGAAATTGCTTCCGATGTTTTATTTTTCGATGTTTTATTTTCTGCTGTTACGGTCTGCATTGTGATCTCCTTACTGTCTGTAAGCATTGCACAGCTCGATGACTCTCCGGATCTCATCCTCCCGCATCTCGGGGAACAGAGGCAGTGTCACACAATGTGCTGCCAGATATTCCGCATTCGGGCAGTCTCCCGGCTTATAACCAAGGTTTGCATATGCCTTCTGTAAATGGCAGGGCACCGGATAATGCATGTTGCATTCCACATCATTGTCTGCCATATACTTCACAAAATCATCGTGATCCGGTACCGTGATGACGAACAGATGGAACACCGGTGTGGTGTTCTCCGGATGATGCTGCATGGTGATCAGAGGATTCGTGATCTCCCGGATATAGCGGTGTCCGATCTCCTGACGTCTCTTCGTCCACTCCGGCAGATATTTCAGGCTGACGCTCAATACCGCACCCTGCAGTCCCTCCAGTCGATAATTATATCCAATCTCATCATGATAATAACGCACATCGCAGCCCTGATTTTTCAGGCGGTCGATATGCTTATAGTACTCTTCCTTCTCACAGGTGACACTTCCGCCTTCTCCGAAAGCATAGAGGTTTTTGCCCGGATAGAAGCTGAAGCATGCCAGATCTCCCAGGGTTCCCACATTTTTCCCCTCAAACTGTGCCCCGTGGGCCTGTGCGCAATCTTCCACCACGAACAGTCCGTGACGGTCTGCGATCTCGCGCACGCCTGCATAATCAAAGGGCTGGCCATAGAGATGGACACCGATGATTCCCTTCGTCCTCTCCGTGATCTTCGCTTCCAGCACGGAAGGATCAATCTCCCAGGTATCCGGCGTACAATCTGCGAACACCGGCGTGGCTCCCGTATAGCTGACGCCCCATGCTGTCGCGATATAAGTATTGGCAGGAACAATGACCTCATCTCCGGGGCCTACGCCCAGCGCCAGCATCGCCAGATGCAATGCGGAAGTACCGTTGTTCACACCGCTGGCATATTTACTGCCCACGTAAGCAGCAAATTCCTTGTCAAATGCATCTGCATATTTGCCTCCGGAAAAAGCTGTCTCACGACATACCTTCTCGATAGCTTCTCTGTAAGCATCTTCATGGGCTTTTACATCCCTCGTCAGATCGATTCTCTTAATATGTGCCATTTTTTGTCCTTCTCTCTTACCTGTTGTCATTTCATTTACATCGTTTCTAAACTCGCACGATGTACATTTCTTCTCTTATTTTCAATCTTTCACCGGGATTATCCGGCATCTTATATATGCTTCTTAATATAAAACTCGTTGAATAACCTTGCGATCTGTACCAGATAATTACAGATCGTCTTGAATACCTTAACGGTAGTATTATAGTCTTCCTGCCACTCCACCGGATAATCCAGTATGGTCACGCCTCTTTTCTCCGCCCGGAGCAGGAATTCGATCATGTAGAACCATCCGTTATCCCGGCTGCAGCCCTCGATCAGTGAGAGTGCCGTCTCTCTGCGGACAAACGTGAATCCGCAGATAGCATCCGTGGATTTCATCCGTAAGAACAGCTTTAACAGAATCAACAGTCCCTGCGACGTGATCCTGCGGTACCATTTTCTGCCCCTGGTATCGGATTCTCTGGCAAAACGGCTGCCGTTGATATACTGGATCTCGGGCTGCGTCTCGAAGAGATGAATCGCCTCTCCCAGATGCCTGATATTGGTGGAAAGGTCGATGTCCATATAGCCTACCACATCGCCGTGGCTTACTTCCACACCTCTGCGGAATGCCGCACCCACACCGCGGACATTGATCCTCTCATATCTTACTTTATCATATTTTTTGCACAGCTTTTCTGCGATCTGCGGTGTCTCATCCTCGGAACCGTTATCCACGATAATGATCTCATAGTCTTCAAAAGCAATGCTTTGCAGATATTCCACCGTGCGGGTCACACCGTTCTCTAAGCGCAGACGTTCATTTAATACCGGAAAAATAATCGTAAACATCATTTTGTCAGTTTTTCCACTCCTTCGATTACATAGTGCTGTCTCTTAAAGCTCATATTCAGGATCACGGACAGATATTTGAAGATCAGCGTCAGCATGACGGACATCATGAAAAATCCAAACGATATCAGCGTCATGAGACTCATCCAACCTTCCACGGGACGTACCGTGCTGAAGATCGAATACACGATCCAGGCAAACATGATCATCATCACAGAGAACAGGATCGCACTCACCAGCATAGAGAACTTCTCCAGGACATTGGTGAAAATGATCAGCGTATCCAGTGCAAGACTGCTGCGGGTACTGCGCTCCTCCCGGTTCCTGGCACTGCCTGCCTTCTTTTTATTCTCATAGACCAGCGTATCCGCCCTTAGTCCGCAATTCATATACATCGCCTTGCGGTAAGGAATGTACGCATTCATCTGATTCACACGGTTCACTGCGCGGCGGGATATGATACGGAATCTCTCCTGACGCAGCTTATGGGTATTACGGCTTCCCAGATTATATACTGCATAGAACAGCCGCGAGGTCAGTGCCACATCTCTCCCCGGAGCGGCTGCCACCACATCATAGCCTTCCAGCGCTCTGTAATAAACATCCATGATCAGTGACGGCTCAAAATCCGGCAGGCATCTGTCGAATTCGAACAGGAAATCTCCCACTGCCAGGTCTCTTCCGGCATTCATGGCCATCTCGACTCCCTGATAAAAGCTTAAATTGATCATGCTCACCACATGATTTCCTCTGCTTTCTTCCAGAAATCGATGGATCTCCTCGATGGTATTGTCCATGCAGCAGTCATTCACACAGACGATCTCATATTTTTCGAAATGTTCTTCCATGGTGCCACAGACCGTATTCAGGAAATCACGGATGTGCGCACCATCGTTGTGCAGATACAGCACGCAGGATACAAAATTTTTCTCTTTATTCAGGATTGCGGTTCTCTCCATAACGTTTCCCCTATATCTATTATTTATAATCTCTCGGAATGGTTATCCTAATCTAAAAAAGGATCCAGGTCATATACCGTGTTGATCTTGCCGGATAAGACGCTGATGAAGGTGGGGCTCTCGGATAATGCCCGGATCACGGTAGGTCTCGAATCATCGATCTCCGAAGCCTTCAGGATCGGCTTCATGGAGAACAGTGACTTCTCATAACTGAAGCTATATTCTTCCCGCAGATACTTTCTCGCCAGCGTAGACATATACTCCCATGCACTCTCCGGTCTGCCGGGACAGTCGTTGCAATTCCCCAGCCAGCCGCCTCTGCAGATATTGCCGTCCGCCCCCACGCAGGAGAACTGCGGTGTAGCATCGTAGCTTGTCTTATGCGGTGTAAAAGTCACCGAAGTCAGGGAATGATATCCCGTCCTGCCGAAAGGCATAATGGAGAAAAACGGTCCATCCATTACTGTAAATCCGATGTCCCTGAGCTTGTCACCTGTTTTGCACAGGATGATCTCACATAATTCATACTTCAGTCCGAAGGGTTCTGCCGTGACTCCCTTTACCTTTTCCAGCACCTGATTCACGGAAGCGTAAGTGGCATTCAGCACAAACGGTGCCCGGTATACCTCTCTATGGTCCTCATGCAATGCGGTGATCTCATAGCAGTCTGATTGTTTTACGATCTCTGTGATCTGCCGCCCGAAGTGCAGCTTCACTCCCGGATATTTCGCGATCTCCTCCATCAGATGATCCCGCAGGATATGGGCATCGTAGGTATACTCCTCGGTGAGAAAAGCTCCGTCGCACAGCCCCGGCTGGAAATATTCTTCCACAGGAAGCGCCTTACAGGGAATCCCGCCATCCCGGCAGAACTTCAAAAATTCCGCCGCATCCGTCCAGGAAAAATGAGCGGAAGTAGCATAAATCTGTTGAAACGCGGTATGAAGACAGAAGGAATAGTCCTCTGTAAAACGTTTGAAATATCCGGCGGATTTCATGGCCGTAGACAGCGACCTCGGGTAGTGATATCCCATGTGTACCCGGGCCTGATTGATATATGTGGCTCTGGTAAAAGGAGCCTCTTCCATCTCCAGCACCTCTACCTGCTGCCCTTTTTTTGCACAATACAGCGCCGCATACAATCCATACAGCCCTGCTCCTATGATCAGCTTGTCCATTCTGCTATCCTATCTCTGTCTTTGTTTTGTCTCTGTTCTGTCTCTGTTTTATCTCTGTCTCTGTTTTTTCATTTTCCGTCTTCCGGCCGGTTCCGCACATCAGCGCCACCAGATACGGCAGTGCCAGCATCACCGGATAGACATATCTCATCTGCACCGTTGGGCCTAACAGCATCGTCCCATAATATCCGGCGATCACCGCCAGTGGCAGACAGTATCGCTTTCTGTCCACGATCACAAGGATCGCCGCCAGTGCCAGATACAGCCACAGATAACTGCCCGGCACGAACAGATATTTCAGTACCGGAAGCTCCAGATAACCGTTCCCGTCCGCCCATGTCTCCAGGCGGTCATACAGTCCCGGCCATTTGCTGTCTTTGTAGATCCCTCTGTTGTTCAGGGTATCTTCTTCCCATCGTGTCTGTATATATCCGAGGCCCTCTCTCCCCTGCACTTCATTCACCGCCGCATGGGTGACATCAAAGGGAGATAAAAATCCTGCATCCACTGCCAGTGCGGCATTGATCATATCTCCGGGATAAAATTTCAGCAGATGAAAATAGGTCCGCAGGAAATCTCCCGAGCGATAACGCACCACATACGTGTTGGTATGTCGCTTTACCGGATCCGCGATGCCGGGATCATAATCCCTGTAAGCCTCATCCAATATAAAATCATTCACCAGTGCCCGATCCTGCTCCGACATGGTACCGTCATCCTCAGGGAGTACTCCCACTCCTCCGTGGTAGATCATGCAGCGGGCCATCTGCTGGATCGGCATACTCAGCATCTCTCTCCTGTCTCCCTGTTCCGCGTGCGTTGCGGAGAACACTGCGGACAGCACAAAAAGCCCTATACAGAAAGCTGCCACACTTACCGTAAACAGTCTCCCCCAGAGCTTCCTCGCTCTTTTTCCAAAGCATACTGCCAGAAAAAGAAATGCTAATAGTACAATCATAGCATATTTTCCGTTATTGCGAAACAGTATCATTCCCACTGTTCCGATAAAAAACAGCAGATCCCGGACTCCGGGACGCCATTCCCTGCGGTCCTCCAGCAACAGATCCGTCAGACTGATCAGCTGCAGCAGTAAAAAAGCACTGAATACCGTATCTTTTGTCATGCTGACACTCATATACCAGTGGAACGGGAAAAACATTCCAAGCAGCAGCATCACGATCTGCCAGCCTGCCGCCACCTGCCGTCTGTGCAATACCAGCACACCGTAGGACATGCTGCCCGCCAGCAGCAGCATCTGCAGCGCAGTGTACAGTGCCATTCCGGCATTCATACTCCCGAACAGCTGCGTTCCCAGCCACAGCATCCCCTGTAAAAGCAACGTGTGCACGATCGGATGATGATCAAAATAATAATGCTCCACGATCTGTCCGGTCTGTACCGGTGCATCATAAGCACAGATTCCCGGGTAATATGCCAGATATATCGGAAGCCATGCAAGACATAACAATAACAGGCTTCCGAAAAACACCTGTGTCCCGGAGCGGTTCTGTATCCACACGGCAGATCTGCAGAACACGGCATTGTCTTTACCGGTATTGTCTTTACCGGTATTGTCTTTACCGGCACCCTCAGGTGCCGACCTCTCTGCCACGCGATAGACCACAAACGTTCCGATCACACCCAGTAGGCATCCCATAAGCACGGTCCACAGCAGAGTGCTTCCCACATATCCGGCCGTCCACAGGATATTGCCCGCAGCCGCCAGATCTTTTTCTGTTTTTACGAAAAATACAAACAGACATCCCAGAACGCAAAGCAGCACACCGCCTCTGCGTCTGGGAAGTATTCTCTTCTCCTGCATATTATAATCCTTTACGTTCCTGATGTTCCCCATGCACACGGTTCAGACGATACTCGAAATCCTTCCGGTCCTTGGCCGCCATAACTTCCAGCATCATACCGGAGAAAAACGACTGGATCCCCGCCAGCAGAATGAATCCGCAGGCGATCAGCGTCGGGAATCTCGGCACCAGTCCCGTATTCAGATACTCCAAAAATACCGGAACAAACAATATCACCGACACCGCTGCCAGCAAAAATGCCAGCATGCCGAAGAAATGCATGGGTTTATAGTTTTTATACAGCTGCAGCATCTTGCGGATCACGCGGAAACCGTCACTGTAAGTATTCAGCTTGGACTCGCTGCCCTGGGGACGGTCACGATATTCCACCACCACATTCTCTACCTGCATGTTATAGTTCACCGCATGGATCGTCATCTCCGTCTCAATCTCAAATCCTTTGGAGAATACCGGGAATGTCTTCACGAATTCATAACTGAACGCGCGATAACCGGTCATGATGTCCTTGATATCGGAATGAAACAGCCCGTTGATCCCCGCACGCATCAGACTGTTGCCGAAATTATGAAACGGCCGCTTATTTTCCGTAAAATAAGTAGACGACAGGCGGTCTCCTACCACCATATCCACCTGATGCTCCAAAACCTTTGCCACCATCTCCCGGGCACAATCCAAAGGATACGTGTCGTCTCCGTCGATCATAAGATAGCATTCCGCATCGATCTCACGAAACATTCTGCGGATCACGTTTCCCTTTCCCTGGGCATATTCATGACGTATGATCGCTCCCGCTTCCGTTGCCAGTTCCACGGTACGGTCGGTGGAATTATTGTCATATACATAAGTCACCGCCTCCGGCAGGAACTTTTTCACATCGGATACCACCTTGGCGATCGTCTTCTCTTCATTGTAGCAAGGGATCAGTACTGCAATTTTATCCATTTTCCATTCCTCTTATCTCTGCGTGTTAAAAGTGCTTATACAAAGTTTATTGTACCACGCTTGTTCCATTACAGCCACTATTTTTGCTTTTTCCCGCGTATTTTTCTTGGGGGCGGGCAAAAGCTATGATATAATGAGCCTCAAGGAAGAACAAGTGGCTGCGAAGCAGACATTTGTTTTTCTGGGCTCATTAGCGAACGAATATCCTGCGAAGCAGGATGTAAAGTGCGATAGCACAAATTCGTGAGCTTATAATGCAATGAGCGCAAGTGAGCCAATATGCTTGCATAATTGAAATTTGTTGTGGTTACGGAGGAATTGTTTCCATGAGTGGATCTCAGAACAGATCTTGTTGCAATATCATTTACCGCCTGGGGCTTAACATTGTCATGCTTCTGACACTGTTGCTTTCCATGCTGCTGTTCGCCGGCAGCTTTCTCACGACCTGCTATGCCGACAATATGGAGACCCAGCAGGTCCTGCTGCGTCCGGACAATCTCCTGTGGAATCTGTTGGAGCTGGCAGGCTTCGGATTACTGTTTTGCGGATGTCTGTATCTGTATGAAAAAATAGGAGAGAAATTCCGTCGCGGACTGCTCGTTTTTACTTTGACCTTTGTATTTGGGCTTGGTATCCTGCTGATCCTCTTCGGACGCACGGTTCCCGCAGCGGATGCTCTGTCTGTATATAATGCGGCTGCGGAATGGATCTTGGGAAATACTGATATTATCCACCCCACCGTCTCTTATCTGTCTTATTATCCACAGCAGATCGGGCTGATGGCTTTTCTGGAGCTGTTGCTCCGGATCTGGAATCTCACCGGCCTGTCCGTACCGGCCTGGCACTTTATCAAGCTGGTCTATGTCTGTCTGTTGTGTGGGGCGATCTGGTTCCAACATCTGTCGCTGCAATATCTGTGGCCGGAGAATTACAAGAAGATCTCCTGCTGTTATCTCGTCTTGGTATGCTGTAACCTGCCCATGATCATGTACAGCTCCTTCGTCTACGGCGAGATTCCTTCCTTCGCTGCATTGTCGGTGGGATGCTATTTGCTGTTGCGGTTGCTGGGGAGCGTCTCTCCGGGCGGCTCCTATCGGGACAACGTCTCCCCGTGCGGCTCCTCTCCGGACAGTTCCTACCGGGACAACGTCTCTCTGGGCAGCTCCTCTCCGGACAGCTCCTACCGGGACAACGTCTCCCGAAATGATGCGCCCTCAGTCACCGCCTACGATTACGTCCCCCGCATGCTCCGTCAGATACTTTTCACAGGCTTCGGCAGTATCCTGTTCCTCACACTGTCTGTGATGCTGCGCAAGAATTCCCTGATCCCTGTGATCGCAGTGTTGCTGGTGCTGTTGTTCGAGGCATTGCGTCCGGGGCGGAACGGTAAAATGCGTCTGGGACTGCTCATCATGGCGGTATGTCTTGCTGTTACTTCTGTGGGGATTCTGCCGCTGGTACAGAAATGTTATGAGAAAAAGGCGGGTAACACGTTAAGCTCCGGAGTCACCGCCATGTCCTATCTCGCCATGGGAATGCAGGAAGCTTCCCGCGGCTGCGGCTGGTATAACGGCTTCAATATCGATACTTACGATACCGCCGGCATGGATACTGCACTCACCAACGAGATCAGCCGTCTGGCGATCGACGAGCGCCTGACCTATTTCCGGGAACATCCCGGCTACACAGCGGACTTCTATCTTCACAAACATTTATCCCAGTGGGCGGACGGCACCTATGCCAGCCGACAGGCTACCCTGGCTACCTACGGAGGACGGAGTGCATTTTTTAAAGAAGTCTATGAAGGTTCTCTCAGTGGGGGATATATCGAATGGTGCAATGCATGGCAGAATGTTCTGTATCTGGGCGTGTTGGTGTTCTGTATCGACAGTCTTAAGAAACGTCGGAAATCCAAAGTTGTCGGGCACATGGCTGACCAAACGGCGGGGCATACCGCAGGGTGCACTGCGGACCACATGGCGGATCAGCTTGATGCGGATCAGCTCGGTGCGGATCAGCTTGATGCGGATCAGCTCGGTGCGGATCAGCATGGCGCGGATCAGCATGGCGCGGATCAGCATGGCGCGGATCGGCATGGCGCGGACCGGCATGGCGCGGATTGGCATGGCGCGGACCGACTCTACATCTACGTCGGCCTCATTGCCGTACTGGGAGGTTTTCTGTTCCACACCTTCTGGGAAGCCAATTCGCGGTATATCTTCTCTTACAGCCTGTTGCTGATGCCCTACTGCGGGGCCGGAGTCTATACCGGGATCTGCCGGATACGGGATGGGGTACGGTCGAGATTTCATTAACATTTTCCATGCAGTATTATACTTGCATTGTTAACGTAGGGTTGCCGCCGGCTAGGCGAACTCCTTCTGTACCCTTCTTCCGCCTCAGCGTGGGCACAGATGACAGGAGCAAGCTTCTCTGTGCCCTTCTTCTGCCTCAGCGTGGGCACAGATGACAGGAGCAAGCTTCTCTGTGCCCTTCTTCTGCCTCAGCGTGGGCACAGATGACAGGAGCAAGCTTCTCTGTGCCCTTCTTCTGCCTCAGCGTGGGCACAGATGACAGGAGCAAGCTTCTCTGTGCCCTTCTTCTGCCTCAGCGCGGGCACAGATGACAGGAGCAAGCTTCTCTGTACCCTTCTTCCCCCTCAGCGTGGGCACAGGGGACAGGCGCAAGCTTCTCTGTGCCCTTCTTCCGCCTCAGCGCGGGCACAGGGGACAGGATCAAGCTTCTCTGTACCCTTCTTCTGCCTCAGCGTGGGCACAGATGACAGGCGCAAGCTTCTCTGTGCCCTTAAACCAAGGTATGGGGCGTTACACACAAAATTTGATAATTACGCCCCGCATGCCGAAAACTACCGGGGCTTATTTGACTAAATTTGATGATTACGCCCCGCATAACGAATAAGACTGGAATTTGTGCACAAGCGCCCATCGCTGTCCTCACTATGCCTATGCGCGGCTATACTTTCGTAAACTTTCAAGTTAGCAATTTTTCAAAAATGCTACTATTTATACCAAAATCAGCTAAAATAGAAAAAATACATCTATAAAAAGGGCCATTTTTGAAAAACATTGTTTTGGTGCTGAAGGGTGGAATATAATCCTTAAAAATTAAAATTGTCCACTGTTTTGTCCAATTATGCCTTCAATGGTGAAATGGAAAACAGGCAAACAAAAAGACAGTGCTTTGAGCGGCGACTTCGGTGAAGCCCAACTCCCTACACTGTCTTTTTATCATATGCGGCTCATTGCTCACATAAGCTCTCAATTTACATCAATAATACATCGCTCCCTGTAATAATCCCCAAAAATAATATACTCCGCACACGAGGTGCCACAGGTAAGCCATCCACTGTACTGCTACGACAATCCTTCTCTTCCGGGTGTCGGCGTTCGCTGTCGCGCGGAGCAGTACCAGCAGTGCTCCCACAAATGCGAAGAAGATTCCGTACATGTAGCCCCAGGAGAAATTGAAATCCATCTCCCGGAATCCTTTTTCATACAGGAAGAATGCCATGAGGAAGCTCATCACATACACCTGCCAGGAGAAACGGTAGATGCTGTCCTTGTGCAGTTCCTTGTAGTTCAGCAGAAGTACCAGGATCGGGAATCCGATGGCCAGGCCGATAGCCAGGGGCAGATTGCCACAATACTGCGCCCATACATGGCCAAAAGTAAATCCGATGCCGCCTTCCTGTCCCTCCTGCGGTACGAACACTCCCCGGAACTGGTAGAGCAGATCCATAAAAGTCGGAATAAAACATACTCCCAGCCACACCGTGGGGACAAAATTCCGGAATCTGCCACGGAACATTCTCCACAGCATCAAAATCCCCGCAGCTCCGACCAGCACTATGGTAAAACTGGGTTTCGTCATGGTCGCCAGCAGCAGATATATTGCAAACAGAATATAATCTCTCTTATGCTCTCTGACCGCATTTGGCTGCTCATACACCGGCAGCAATTCACCATACTTAAAAAATGCAAGAATTGCGAACGGCCGTGCCGCCATATAGGTGGCATTGTGGAATGGATTCGGCGTAAATACCCCGAGATATTTGTATTTGATACCGGGGAGATAAATCCCTGTCGGCGGATACACCATCGACACAAAAAACAGGGATACCGCTGCCGTTCCAGTGAGGATCCCCGGAAGCCAAGGTTTTCCGGGCATAGCTTCCTGCAGCTTTGCTCCCACATGCTTGTCCAGCATCACCTTCAGAGCGATCATTGCTCCGCTGTTTAACAGCATCGTGGCCAGTGCCATGGCCAGCTCCGCTCCGCCGGTAAAGGAGGCGGTCACCAGATGGATCGTCGCCGCCAGCTTGAACAAAACCGGGTAAGGGAAGCTGTAACCGCTGTCCAGTCCCTGCATCTCCAGAATATATGCCTTCATATCGGAATGATATAGTCCCGTTCCCAGCATGCTTTCCACACACTGCCGGTAAAACAGCCAGAACGTAACTGCCGATGCGATGGCTACCAGTGCAGCAAACACCGGAATTTCTATCCAATTTTTCTTATTTTCTTTCAAAATACCGTTTCCTGCCACTTTCTGATTCATTCCGCTATTTCCCATGATCCGGCACAGCTTGGGCATCCCCACAATCCGGCACAGCTCGGGCATCCCCACAATCCTGCACAGCTCCGGGCATTCCCCATGATCCGGCACAGCTCGGGCATTTCCCATGATCCGGCACAGCTCGGGCATTCCCCATGTTCCGGCACGGCTCCGCCCATTGCCGGATCTTATTTCAGCTTCGTGTAATAAGCTACCACCTTTTTCACTGCATGGATCACATCTTCCACATCGTCATCCGTCAATCCGTAATACAGAGGAATACTCATCACCTCGTTGTAATACTTCTCCGCATTGGGGCACAGTCCCTTCTGATATCCCAGCTTCTCATAATAGGAATGCCAGTAGACCGGCAGGTAATGCACCTGAGGGCAGGTATTTTCCGCATACAGAGCATCGAAGAACTGCCTTCTGTCGCAGTTCAGGTTCTCCAGATTCAGATGCAGCACATACAGATGCCAGGTCGTGTCAGACTCCGGGATCTCCTTCTGCAGGATCAGTTCCGGCATTTTGCCGAACGCTTCATTATAACGCTTACGGATTTCTTTTCTACGCTGTTCAAACGCAGGGAGCTTCTTCAGCTGGCTCAATAGCAGTGCCGCCTGGAAATCCGTCATACGATAATTGAAGCCCAGCTCTACCTGCTCGTTGTACCACAGCGCATCGGTGGGATGTACCATTTCTGCCGGGTCCCTCGTAATGCCGTGGGTACGCAGCCGCATCAGATGACGATACAGCTTCTCATCATTGGTCGTGATGGCACCGCCTTCTCCGCCGGTCACCGTCTTGACCGGATGGAAGCTGAAGCAGGTCATATCTGCCAGGCTTCCCACAGGCTGGCCCTTATATTTCGTGCCGATGGCATGCGCGGCATCCTCGATCAGGATCAGATTGTGCTCCTTACAGATCTCCCGGATCTCATCCAGCTCCACTGCCTGACCGGTGAAATCTACCGCAACGATCGCTTTCGTCCTGGGTGTGATCAGCTTGCGGATGGACGCCGGATCGATATTGTAGGTCTCCGGATCAATATCTGCGAAAACAGGCTTCGCTCCCGCATATAATACACAGTTGGAGGATGCAGCAAAAGTGATCGAGCTTACGATAACCTCATCTCCCTCTCCAAAGCCTGCTGCCAGCGCCGCCAGATGCAGTGCAGCGGTACCGTTACATACCACAACGGCGTATTTTGCATGGGTCAGTTCACACAGATGCTGCTCCAGCTCCTTCACCTTAGGTCCGCAGGTAATGTAGTCGCTGGTCATGACTGCTGCCACCGCATCCACATCTGCCTGGTCAATATATTGCCGTCCGTAGAAAATTTTATTCTCTCGTACAGGTTTTCCTCCAAAAATAGCTAATTCTTCCATTCCAAATCCTCCCGTCTGATTTTTACTGTATCTATGGTCATAACTTCTCAATTCGTCAGCTAATTTACTAATTTTATCATATCATCATGAGAAAAACAACAATGGTGTTGGCATTGCCCCGCCTGCTGGGGTATAATGAAGCCAGCCGGATCCGCCTGCCTCTACGGCCACCCGGCGATTTACAGAAAGGATCCCCTATCTTATGCGTTCAAATACAACCAAGAAAAAAAATCCATGGAAGCTCTTTACTGCCATCATTATTGTGATACTGATACTCGTTGCGCTCGCTGCGGGAATACTTTATATGAAAATATACGAGCCCGGGAAGCGTTCCTCCGACTTTGGCAGATTACAACAGGAATCCTATCAGGGCATATTTTTGTCCATGTCCACGCCGGAAGCTTTCCCCGAAGACATCTATCCCACCTATATGGGATACGACGCGGTATGCGGTTCCCACCGGATTGCATCCTTCTCCGACCTGTCCGATTATCTGGAAACGGCCTTCTCCTCCGGAAACGAGGTAACTCATGTCTTCCTCGTGCTGGATCCGCTCTCCCTGTGGAACAGCAGCCTGCACAACGATGCCCGGTTCTCTGCCTCCCTGGACGAAGACCTGCTGTCCTATGTGGATACCTACGCCGGTGCCGAATTCACGGTCATTTTCTCTGCGCCTTCCCTGGAATACTGGCAGGCACATGCCAATGGAGATCTGGCCACTTACTGCAATGTGTTCCGGGTACTGGCTTCCCCTCTGTCCGCCAGAGAGAACGTGACCCTCTGCTTCCCCGGCCAGGAAGAATGGCTGATCTCAAATCCGGATGCCTATGACACTCCCACGGAATTGACTGCCGAAGCCGCCCGTTCCGTAATGCTGCTGGTGCTGAGCGGCTCCCTGCAATATCGGAGCACAGAAAGCTATAACAGCCTGGATCATTTTTGCACACTGGTACAGGATGCCGTAGATTCTCCGGCCGATCATCCTGATCTGACCGACTGCGAGCTTGTATTTTTCGGCGACAGTGTCATGGGAAATTATCATGATTTTGCTTCCATCCCCGGAGTCGTCCACGCTCTGACCGGTGCCACCGTGCATAATCTGGCAATCGGCGGTTCCTCCGCTACCCGGAATAGCGATGACGATAAGTCCTTCCCGAATGTCGTACAGGACTTTTTAGACCATAATACGGAAGAACTCACCGGTGATAAAAAACTCTGTTTCCTCATCAATTACGGCTTAAATGATTATTTTGGGGGATTTCCCATCGATGATTACCAAAACGGCCTCCGCACCGGCATCCGGGCTCTGCGGGAATCCTATCCTGACGCCCGGATCATAGTCATATCCTCCAACTATATTCTGTCTTTTGAAAAGGGAATGGCACGCACCGGTGACGAAGAAAATGTATTAGAAGACTATATTGCCGCGGCTGAAGAAACCGCCGCGGCTGAAAATGTTGATTTTCTGAATATCAATAATGCTCTGCAGTGGAATGAAAATAATGCCGCAGAATACCTGGTGGATTCCATTCATCCCAACGAGGAAGGACGCTTCCTGTTCGGTGTGGAGGTGACTAGGGCCTGGAGATAATCCCTGTCCTTCTCAGAACTTTGCTGTTACCAGTGAATAGCTTCCCACCGTGTCGATCACTTCATAGGGGAATTGCAGATACTGCAGTTCGTCCTCGTAGAGTACCATCAGACCGTCTCCAACGAACTCCTCCAGTTCCGCTCCGGATCTCTCAGGATAAATGTAGTGATAACGCTGTGCGTAGTCCTCGCTCTGATAGTACCGGGCATCTATTCTGCAGGCATACTGGGTCAGGATCTCCGTAGCTAACTGGTTAAACTGCCAGCCCAGGTTACCCGTAATATACAAACTGGCATATTCTTCCATGCTGTCAGCTTCGGCTACGGCATCTAAGAAATCCTTGTTGTAATAGTATCTGCTCTCTTCCGCATACTCTGTAAAATACGTTGCGAAAAACAGCACACTGCTGACTGCATACGCAGCTACAATGACCGGGAAAAGCTTTCCGAATTTATCCACTACCAGTGAAATGCCGTAAGCACACAGCAGGATCACCGGGTAGAAGATAATGTTCACACGGTTAATGTTCACTTCAAAGGTGATCAGGCCCACCCAGATCCCGGTAATGAGGAATCCCCACAGAGCCAGCATCTGCGTCTGTTTTTCGATCTGTTTCTCCTTAAAAAGGCGAATCGTAAATACGATGATCCCGATCAATACAAACGGTATCGACACATGATATAAGGGTCCGAACGCCGGAATCGAATTAAAGAAAATGTCCGGCAGTTGCAGGAACACCCTGCTGAATAATGCCCAGGCATTCCTGCCCAGCTGTGCAAAGGAAAAATTCAAAAACAGTATGTCTGCACTTCTGATACTATCCGGGAAAAATTGCATGGTGAAAAGGGGCATTTCAATGCTTTTACCATAATGCAACGCATTGATCGCCAGCACGATCACCTCCGGCAAAGCCACCAGCGTAAATATTACCGCACACAGCAGCCCCTCCCGGAATTTCAGCTGCTTTTTCCACAGACACCATATAAAAAACACAAACAAAAATGCCGTGACGGAGTACGCCGCTATTCCATAACAATAAAATGTCAGGCCGAAAAAGAGCATGGATACATACAAATACCGTCTTTTCTCCAGTCCCAACAGTAACAGATAAAATGCCAATAAAAATACATGTGGGAACAGATTACAGTCCAACGACCAGCGGCTCTGCATGAACTGCCAGGGATTCACCGCCGTCAGCGCCATCGCTACTAGCGCAATCCTCTCATCAAACAGCTTTTCCGACACTAAATATACCAGTGCAACCGCCCCACAGGATACCAGCAGCATCGGCAGCCTCACCGTCACGGTGCTAAAGCCAAACACCTTGATAAACGGAACCATACAATAGGATAGCAGAACACTCATCTGACTGTATTTCCAGGCCTCAAAATGAACCGGCAGAAACGTGCCGTAGCGGTCGGTACCGTATTTTGATAGTGCCCATGCATCCATGGCTCCCATGGCTTCATCCTGGTTGATCCCGTCCGGCACTGAGCCAAACCGGATACACCGCAGAATGATCGCCAGCATCAACACGGACCAGAACAGTATTTTTTTCTTCTTCGCAGTCATAGTCATCGTAATATTTAATCCTTCCGGTATTCATACTTGTGCTTATCATCCACGCTGATCTCTGCACCGATCTGCACTTCGATCACCTGCAGTTCCGTATCCGCAAGGATCGTATGCTTACAGCCTGCTTGCATAGTCAGGACATCGCCCGGCTTCACCGGCCGTTCCACACCGTCCAGAATCGCCCGGCCTTCTCCGGCAATGACCGTCCATACTTCATCGCGGAAATCATGACTGTGATAATTCATCCCATGTCCCGGATTCAATGTCACCTTGATCGTCATGCTGTGATCCTTCACATCCAGAACGCGGAAGCTCCCCCAGGATTTTTCGGCGAACATTACCCGCTGAACAAATTGATTCACGTAAGGTTTGATATAGCTCGACTGCTCCTTATCCGATACCAGGATTCCCTCCGGACTGGCCGCCACGACCATATTTTTCAATCCCATGCACAGAATCGGTACATTCAGTTCATTCACCACATGCACATTTTCACAGGTATCGTTCAGAACCCCCTGTCCAACACACTGACTGTCCATGGCCTCCGTCAACGTATTCCAGGTACCCAGGTCCTTCCAGGTCCCTGCGAAACGCATCACTTCTATGGCAGGCTCTTTTTCCACCACGGCATAGTCAAAGCTGATCTTCTGCAACGTATCATACTTCTGAAATAAGTCTTCATAATCCGTAAAATCTATGAGTTCATGGGCACGTTTCAGCACATAGCCTAACCGGAAAGCAAACACACCACCGTTCCACAGAGCACCTTTTGCAATGTATTCCTCTGCGGCTTCTTTCGTCGGTTTCTCCCGGAACATCGTTACACGGCTCAGATCGTCCGCCGTCTCCGGTATGATATAACCGTATTTTTCACTGGGATACGTGGGTTCGATCCCCATGAGCACAAGATTCGCCTCAGACTCTCCCGCGCGATCGCACAATGCCTGCAGCGCCTGAAAATAAGCCGTCTCCACATAAGGATCCACCGGGCAGATCACGATCGGTTCGTCTTCCGCTACCCCCAGCACATCCTTCAGATATGCCACGGACAGTACGATCGCCGGGAAAGTGTCCCGTCTGCAGGGTTCCACGCTGACCCCTACATCCTGCCCCAGCTGACTGTAAATAGCTGACACCTGGGACTTGGAAGTGGCGATCGTCACCTGTGCCTCCGGGTCTACTTCCCGTATCTGACGGCATACCCGCTGCACCATGGATTCCAGACCGCCGTCTGCTGTATGAAATATCTTGATAAACTGTTTGGATCTTATCTCATTGGACAAAGGCCACAGACGCTGCCCGGAGCCACCTGACAAAAGTATAATATTCATAGCTTGTCCTCTCTGCTTTTTACTATCTCATCATACCACATTATTTAATATTTGCGAATCTTCATATAGGTATTGCCCCAGGCCTTCCAATCTTCCAGCCACACGACATCCTCTCCCTCCGGCAGGATATCATAACTCGGATTCACACATCCGAGTACCAGTTTCCCCTGGTCCACGGCAGCCTGTATCTCCTCCTGTGAAGATACCAGTCGGATCTTCTCCCGGTATTCTGCCGGCAACACATAATAATTCACGATCGTGGCTCCACAGCCGTCCGATCTGATCCAGATCTCACCATACCGGTCCACAAGACTTTTGAGAACCTTCTTCGCCGTCACACCATAATAATCCATCTCGTACCGTCCACAGGCATCACCACCTGCCAAAATATTCGTATAAGCGCTGGAGCTCTGCCCCGTCAGTGCAATTCCCACTCCGTTACATCCTATGAGCACCACCAGCATAGCAGTTGCGATCCTTCTCGCGCGGATTCCCGGTTGCTGCAACAGATATCTCACTGCATAAGCCATCATCACGGTCATCGGTCCATAGATAAAATACATATGCCGCCACCCGTTGTACAGATTCGGATCGCACAGCATTGCTACCAGCACCGGAATCCCGGAAGTCAGTGCGAACAGCGGATAGATACGATCCGCGAAATCCCATTGATGCTTTCTGCCTTTATAGAGCCAGATGACGATACTGCTCCACAGCAGAACACTGAGATAGACCGGAATCGTCAGAGCGATCAGTTTCGGCAGATAATACCATGGCAGAGGATTCGTGGAATGCACATACCATGTTCCGTCAAACAATACTTTACCGTCCATTCTGGAATATTCCGTACTGTTTGAAAGGTTCCACATCAGAAATTCCCACAAATGAAATCCCTGTCCCCAGATAGCGGGAGTTAATGTCAAATAACTCAGGAAACCGACAACTGCTGCCGTAAGTCCCACGAAAAAAGTTTTCCCGCTCCACTTTTTCTCTTTCGTCAGGATCAGCAGATAAAAGCCGCCAATCATTGCAAAAACATAGATCCCGCTGATCTTCAGATTCCCGCAGAATCCGGCACAGATTCCCAGCAGACATGCATTTTTGAAATCCTTACGCTCCAAAAAGCGGATTCCGTAAAATAACATCACAATGATCAGGGACATCAATACGGAATCTTTATTGTTGTATAATCCATCCGCAAATATCCTCGGTGTCAGAAACAGCATAAGTGTTCCCAGCAGTGCCGTCCTCCTGTCCCGGAACAGCTCCCACAACAACCGATACATATAAATCACACCCAGGAAAAACAGCGCATACGTATACGCATGCCATACCTCACTCTGCAGCCTGACAGCATCCGGATGCTGATCCAGCTTCATTAACAGCAATCCACACAGATAATACGGAGCACTGCCATGATCCTTGTCCGCTTCTACGCAGATCGGATGATATTCTTCCTTCCATTGAAACCAGTTCGTGAGCTTCGGGATCCGTAAGGTCTCACCATACTGCAAGATATTCATATACAGAATTCTTTCTTCCTGATTTTCATCAAAATAAACACCTGTCTCCCGCAGGAAAAAAGCTCCAAAAAGGAACATTGCCACAAATATGCCCAGGATCGTATACCTTTTTTTCTGTTCTGTCATGGTCTGCGTGTCTCCCATCCTACCGGATAATAATAACTTTTCTCTTTATTTTTTAAGCGTTTGTTATGATTCAATATAACATTTCAGATAACTGATTTCAAGGTATCCAAATGTTTTAGGAAAATAACAACTTAAAAAAGAACTCAAAAATTTGAGTTCCTTTTGAGTTCCTATTTGAGTTCCTTTAAAGAACTCAAATTTTTTAGACTTTTTTTGAGTTTCTTCAAAAAATCACTTTCTAATCACAGTAAAATAACTGTTTAGGGCTCTTCGGTTTCTCCGGAATGCTCATCTTAATCATTCCTCTTTCCACCAATGGCATTATGCGAGTCTGAATGGCATATGTCACAGAATTCAGTCCTAAATAATCACTGATTTCTTTACGTGTCCTGGGTGTCTTACAGAAGAGCAGCAGTTCTCTATTGTCAACTCTATCCATTTCAACCGCAGTTTGTTCCATGACATCCTTATATAATTTTACAATAAAACTTCCTCTTTCATCAATGAATTCCGGCTGTTGCAGATTATATTCCTGCATCATTCTCCGAATCGTGGGAATTCCGGAATAACGATTCTCCGTTACTTTTAACACTTCTAATTCAGATGCGATCACAGGGTTTCTGGTATCCGGCTGCACTTTTCCCAACTGATCAATCTTGATTCTCCCATAAATGCCCCCTGGGTTTCGAATCTCCATTCTGTCATCAAACATAATGAGTTGAATGGGCATTCCTTCCGTGTGAATACTATAATCACGATGCACCAAAGCATTAAGTACCGCTTCTCTGACCGCGGTAATCGGATAATCCGGGCGGTCCTCACGTTTTCCGGTGTGTGGATTTATGATCGTCTTTATCCGCATATTTCTATTCACAAATTGCATTGCCCCGTCCAGCATATCGGATATATTTCCCTCAATCCGTTGGTTGTCTGTAAATCTTTCCCCCTGATCCCCTACTGTTCCTACTTCCGTGCCGGGAACTACTGTCGCAATAATACATAATTGCGGAAAATATGCCTGGGGATATGGGCAAAAATTCATCACTGCACTTAATGTAATCCGCTTATCTCTTTTGATGCTCATTAATTCATATATTTCATCATTTGAAATAGCGGCCAACCGTGGTTTTCCTTTTTTCAGCAATTCAATATACCTTTCGAGTAAATCCTGATCTAATGACGCGAAAGACACTCGGTCAATTGCCCTGATATCGTCCTGATATTTTTTTCTATACGCCTCATAACTATAGACTTCATACTCCGTCATCGGTTCATCGCTATCACCGACACGTGTATAAGACCCCTTCACCCGGCCTTTCCCCTGATAAAAAACCGGACGGTCCGTAATATCAGCACCGGGAATTTCTGCTGAAATGAAAAATTTATCATTTTTTTCCAGCACAGTAAGTAAAGGTCTCACTACCGGTTCCATCTGCAGACACTGTTCATTTATTTTCTTCTGAATATCCTGCGGATCATATACGCCTACTTCTTTATACCCTTGTTTTTCATCCACACCGAAAATAATGATTCCACCATCATCCTGATTCGAAAAACTGGACAATGTGTCATATAATCGCTGCGGACATCCCTGTTCCGCACTTTTGATCTCTAATGTGGAGGTTTCGCACTTAATTTTTTGAATCAACTCTAATTTTTCCATTAATTCTTCTACTGTCATTTCACTTCCTCCTCTTCTTTTTTTAATATTTTACTACTATTTTTAAGTTTATTCAAGAATCTTAAATTTTATTCAGGAAATCAAAAAGGAACTCAAATATTTTGAGTTCCTTTTTGATTTAAGCCGTAAACGCAGTATCAATGGTATTTAATGTTAGACAAGTTCTGTTTCCTTCCAAAACGGGATGCAGAATTTCTCCCAGAATCCATCGACTTCTCCTGCCTCTATCGACTGATATAATGCTTGTCCGGCTTTTGTAAAAAGTACATTGCCTACATTTATTCGAAGCTTCTCCGCAGACTCATATTTTTTACCGTAGTAAGTAACTACTGCCGGAAGCTGGTCGCTTTCCAACACATAACAGGAAGTTATTGCCCCTAGATCCATTTCAATTAATCCCAGTGCATTTAAACTAAGCAACTTGTCAAAATTCAACCCTATTAAATCCTTGTATTCCGAAAAACGCTCATTTATCACAACCGGAGCTGCTTCTTCATCCATTTTTACTGATATTCTACACAAGCCTGTAAAAGCCTCCGCATCCTCTTTATCCATTTTTTCCAACGTATACAGTAATGCTGGTGGAATGCTCCCAGGTTTATTACATTCCCTAGCTAAAATTTTTCCCCAGATTCCTTGGAATTCTTGTGAAGATACATACTTTGCTTTATCCATAAAGCGTACCAACCAATCATTCTCAATCTCCTCCGGTTCCGCATCACTCTGCAACGTCTGCATAGCAATTTCAACAATCTTATTTTGATTAGAGTATTCCTTAATGGTCTGTTTTGCCTTGCTGATCAATGCCGCTTTCATCAACGGATCATAATCTTTTTGTTGGATTTCATTTATGTATGTATTTATTGCTATTTTCTGTGGTGTCTCTCTGCATCAAATCCATCCAATTCCATCCGCAAGCTTATTGGTCAAATTAATAATTGCATCTCCTAATTTATCAATCTTTACTAATTGATCCATATGTTTTCTCCTTTGTTCTACTCGATTATAAGTCCATTTTTTAGAGCTTACCAAGTTTATTAAATCATATTGGACGTTCACACACTATTTGAATTCACATTTGTAATCAATAAATTTTCCAACTCGTTTCAAATCTAATTTTTCTTCCAGATAATCCTTTGGTCTAATGCAGACAGTTAATTTTCGGGAAATCTTGTCTTGAGAATTAACAAAACTATTAACTGTCTTCTCAACGACATTTTCCAATGTTGCTCCACGAATCGCAGCTTTTCCAGTACCAATTAAAGGTATAGCAATATCATCATAGTGGCCAAACTGAAGAATTGCCTCTAATAATCCTTTCAATGCAGTATCAATATTGTTATATTGCTGATTTATTGGCTTCCCATTTTCATTTACATCATTTACAGCAACTAAATAAAAATGCTTCCCTTTTACATCGACTTTTGCTACTGTTCCCACAGGATATTTTTTTACCGAACCGTGTATATCTGAACTATCTTCACCTACAATTCCCTGTTGCTCAAGATTGTTCGCAATTAATTTATCTAATGCACCAATATTACTTTTGAAATACTTAAGTTGAAATGCCCCCTGCACACTATCAGAACTAATATATTCTCCCTTCATAACTGTACGGAAATATGTATTTGTGGGTATCACATAGCTGGATGCTTTTATAAAAAACAAATCGCTTACTTTAACTTCAATTTGAAGGTCATCGTCTTTTACTGTTCCTTTGTAAGACACTTTTTCATGATTTTTGATTAATGATGCCACAATACCTATCAGCATCAGGATAATCCAATGCTTTTTGCATAATGTTTCAGCCTTATTGAATCCTACTAAATCTTTCAACAAAACAGAAAAAGTAAAAACGGATGAAATATAACCTATTGTTGTATATGATAACTTCCACGCTGCAACGAGGGAATTTTTTTCAGACAGCAAGCATTTAATCCATACTTTTGCTTGGTCACAAAAAACTGCCATTTTTCTATTCATATCCGAGCGCTTTCTTTATGTATTGATAATCTCCAACTTTTTTTCCTGCATCATTCTTTTTCCAAAATGGATGAGCTGCTTCTTTATATTCACTCATATATGAAGGAAGCCAGTTCGACTGCTTATTCAATGAATTATAAACTACGATAATTGTTCTTTTTTTCTTTTTTGCTTGCATAAATTCATGTTCAAGATAGGAATATGAATTGATTATCCCTACATCCTCATTTGGTCCGGGTGTTGATGTTTTTCCATATATTTTACAGATGCGCGCGCCATTTGCATTTTGTTTATAGGGTGTGCAATCACATCCTTCACCATCTGCATTTCTCTTGCAAGAGCTACCTGCTGTACGAGATGCTGTTTTGTCACCAACAACAAAAATAACTGCTGAAGAGACATTAATCTGCGCATTAAATTCCTTTTTCAAATCACATGGACGACAGTCTTCATCATCGGAGATACTTCCTGAAACAACCTGTGCTGTATCCACATAATCTACTTTATGCTTATTGTCTTCACCCCATGTATGAAGTTCGTTAATCACATCACGATCTCCATCATTTTCAGAATAGTCTGCACTGATATAAACTCTTTTACTCATTGATAATCCTCCCACATTTTCTTCCTAATTTACATAATACTACATTTTTCTTAATTTTACGTTTCGATTTTCCACAATATTCATTTCGTTTTATCGAAATGCTTTCGTTTGACCATGCAACAGTCATTTGTGGTTTCTTTCTAGCTTCCACTTCAAACTGCGTATTATCAAAATCGTCTAAGGGAAAATCATCTTTATCGTACATAAGCCAAAACTTCTCATAATGATCCCATTTGCCTTGATTAATCATACCATCAACAAATCTTATCAATCCCTGGGTATTTCGTCCGGTTCCGTCTTAATGCCTTCATTCACTATCATTGTATATGGTGGAAGATATTGCATTGATGCTATTTTGCTTGCTTTCACCTTCATTATTTCTTCTATCTTTTTCAGATCACTCTTAGAAGACCTTCAGCCATCCATGCTCCCACTATATTCCTGGAGCATTTTTACATATGTGATTAACTGCTTTCTTTTCTCACCCGATAAACTTCTATATAATTTTACCAACTCCTGTTCGTCCCGGGCATACTGTTCCATGCTCTCTCGCTCTTCCATAAACTCTGTCATAGATATCCCCAGCTGATTACAAATGATTAATAAAGTATCTATTCTTGGTTTTGATTTTCCCTTCAAGAATCCACTTATTGTGGAGGAAGAAATGCCCGCTTTCCGCGCAAGCTTATACGGTGTACTTCCGTTAGCTTCGCTTATTTCCCTAAATTTCCTTGACAATTCTACACATTTTGCTTCGATATTATACATTTTGCTCCCACCTTGTCCTGTAATATTAGAGTCCTCTACTTTATATATGACAAGGATTGACAAAATCTTACAAAAAACTTTTTTCACGTGATGCGAACTTTATTAAGAATCCAGAAACAAGGCTTTACATTAGTTCGCACAGATGACCCGTTATCGGAAGAATTATTATTATCCGATCCACCATTATCATTCGAATTGTCATTATCGGCTGCAGGCTGCTGTGCAGGTGCAACAGATGTAACGGCATTATTCGCAGGCTTTGCCTGCTGTAATTCTTCTATCGGTGCCACATCCACCCACTGTCCCGTAACATCCTGTTGCTGTAACATCCCGTTCATTACGCGCACCGTCCAGCTATTGTCTGACGAAACGATCTCCTGCGATGCCTGTGCGCTTTCCGCTGTCAGCATATTATTCTGTACTTCCGCCAGTTGTCTCTGCAGATTTCCTGCCATCTTCCATAACCGGTATAGTGCCGCTGCCAGCAGGACTTCAAAACATTATGAACCTATTACTTCATTTGCCAAAGCAAAAAAAGGATTTCTGTTCTGAATCAATTTTTTTAGTTCTTTAAGCTTTTTCTGTTCTATTTTTTCAAAATCAGATAAAGAGCATACATCATTGTCCTTCTTATAAATCATCAATGCAAGCGTATCATACTCTGGAGACATTACATCTGGATCTCCATGGTAAATTTCCAGCAACAAAATATACCCTTTTTCGTTACCCAGATAATACGATTGCTTTTCTCTAATGGTATTTACCCCATAATCACAGGGTATGTTCTTCTCCTCAAGCTTATTAATAATTGCATCCTTCTCCTCAAGCTGAGATAGTTCTTCCCAATTCAACATAGATTGTTTTGTTCGCCTAATCAAGGTTTTAATAAGTTTATCCTTATTGTCTATCCTTTTTTTAATTTGTAACGAAATAATCACTCCAACAATTCCAACTATCAAGGAACTAATTCCTAAAACATTACTTAAAACTGGTGAGTCCATCTTCTGTTGTGCCTCCCGTAACTTGTATTTACAAATAGCATATCTTATTGCTGTGTCTAAAGCAGTTTTTACCGGGATTTCTACAAAAGAGAAATCAGACCAGTGGGTGACTTCCTGGAGTCCCTCCTGTTCACAGACTTCCCGGCAGAGCTTTCGGAACAAGTAATAATAAGATTTTTCAGAAATGTCATTTTCAGCAAGCACTGCGGTCATGCCGCGGAGAGTCTGCGGCAGGTGCCGATACGGCACGGTCAGGGAGGTGTTTCCGCCGAAATCAAAGTGCGGTTTGTGCCTTCCACAATGTGCTGCCTGACAGACAGTGTGAGTTAATTGATCCATGCGCTTTAGCCTCTTATAATGAATTTACACCATAGGGGTGCATATCTTCATTATACAGATTTAGGAGAAAATGATTTCCTTTTTAACGGAATCACAATTTCCAATAAAACGCAACTATGATTTCCATACACCGGACAGGTGATGGATTTCACTCTGGATTATTCACCCTACTCAATCTTCATATGTAAAATAATCAACAGCTAATCTCTCAAAAATCTTTGCACTTGTATGCGAAGCATAGTAATGATAGTCATCCGTTTTTGTTTCATCAGCAAAATCACAAATGGACTTAATAGCTATATAATGAGGTTTCGGAGCAATCGCCCATCTAGCCGCATAGTATAAACCATATATCTCCATCTCTATTGCAATAACATCCCTTATTTGATTGTTTTGTATACTCTTGACCCTATCGGAATTTGCAATTACCGCAGCCCCAGTAGCAACTGGTCCAAGATGTAATTGTAGACCAAAGTCTGGTTTTGCTCCCTTAAATTGATTCTTGATTTCTGCTAATATAGTGCTATTAGTAGACAATCTTCGTACCATATTTGCAATTTTTGGCTCAATTGGAATTTGCTCAATAGTATTCCTATGTACCGCTTCGTCTCCAGCAACAATTTCCTTACCTGCACCATAATCCCATACATACTCCGCAACAACAGCATCGCCCATATTAACCTTTCCTCTAATACCAGCAGTGATACCCGTCATTACAATATATCTCGGTATAAAATTATAAATAAGACGAGTTGCTAATGTGGCTGCTGGCACCATTCCTTTTTGTGTTGATTGCGCAATAACTACCCTTATCTTTTTTTCACCTTTGAAATAGTGCCCAGAATAAAATATATAATCATCATCTGGCACTATTAATTCTTGTACATCCAATAATCCCTCTTTTACAAAATCAAATTCTTCTGGTAACGCACAAATTACCGCCACATCATAATTATATGTTCTTTTTACAATATTATTTGTCATTATTGAAACAGCCGTTCTTATGCATTCACCTAGTCTAATGCACCATTCATTGCTTGCAATATTATAATATATGGAAGTATGAATAATTCCAGCCTCTAAACTAAATTCCTTTGCCAATTCTTCATGTTCTGATAAAGCTATTACAAATCTAGGATAAGTATATCTGTCGGAACCATTAATCTCGTTTAGTAATCTTATACCACCATCTCTTTGTAATTCTGCACCAGCTCGCAGTGGTAAGCATATATCTAAAATCATAATATCTATAGTTGTTCTTGCTAAAACTTCTTTTGCATCAACAATATACGATACAGTTTTAATATCTATATCTTCTCTTCCTAGACACATATTATTGACTACTTTTACAATATTACCTTGCTTATCAGTTTTGTCATCAACTATTAGTATCCTTATCATTTTCGTTCTCCTCTAAAACTTTATCAAATAGTAATTTTAGCTGCATTTTCCACTTGTTTGACGAATCTTCATAACTTATTGTTCCTCGCCACACTTGGCTCAGTTTCTCCTCAAACTCTTTATTCAAGGTATTTATTGAGATTTCATTTTCACCAAACGTATCGAATTGTGTAATTACAATTGTAGGGATACATATTTTCCGATGGATCATTCGCTTCATTATCTCTTTTCCAGCAATTGATTTTTTATCCCCACCAGTCTCTTGTTGCCCTATATCGTAAATGGGTAACGACATATCAAGTAACAACAGATCCCATTTTTCTTCATATATTCTTCTCAAACCTGCCGTATACGATACTGCATCATGAACAAACGCTTTAGGATAACTCTGCTTTACAAACACTTTTATCTGTTTCAGCTTATTTTGATTGTCTTCTACAATCAATACTTGCATTTTACTTAGTTCTCCCTTCTATCTCAATAACAAATTTATTTTCATTACACACAAAAGCACATTGAATACTTGCCTTTTTGTCTAAATCAACGGACATTATTTTATATATTTTAGGGATTCCAGATCCCCCCTCCTGCTGTGCTCTTGCTAAATATTTTGCATCCGCAATAAGCTTCATTGCATTATTGATTTTGGTTTCCTCAATAGTAACTCCATTTGAGCAATCGTAATCATTTATCATTTTGATATATACTTTTGAATCATCCACCTTCAAATCACAACTAATATTATTTACACCGTCTATTTCTAATGCATATTTACTTACATTATCAAATAGTGTATAAAATATATTCCAGTAATTCTTCAAATATGCTCCGGGAATTTTAAAAGCCAAATCCTTGTTTAAGCAAGTTACCTCGAATCTCTTTTCTGGATGAATATTTTCTATCATTTTAAATCCTATTTGAAAAGCAAGATCCAAATCAAAATCAGCATGTTGACTCTCTGCACTTCGCTTAAACCAGTTGCATATTTTTTCTAGTTCTGCATCTATTTCATTTTGAGCTTCATTTAACCACCTAATCGCTTCAGGAAAAGGACTGTTTTCATGAATTTTTTTAATTACATTTGAAAGATGCGTAAATGCTTGAATATACTTCCGTTTAATATCATCACGAATGATTTCTTTCATCTTATTCAGATTACTTTCTGTCATATTCCATAGATAGTCGAATACCTTATCTATAAATTCTTCAAACTCACTATTCTCAGTCAATAATGTTTGAAGATAATTTACCATAGATTCATCTAAAGAATAATTAAATACGCCCTCTGATGGTTTTTCTTCCGTACTTACTTGAATAAGCGTTTTCCGTAAATATTCAATAATTCCATCCGTTTCCTTGTTGAACTCAACAATAGCGTTAATTATAATCTCTCTATCGCTATCGGATTTTGCCTTATAAAGCCACCTTTCGTTTACCTCGTAACTATCAGTCTCAATCATATATGTTGTCAGCAAAAAGTATTTTGCCAATGGTGCTCTTAATTGTGCTGCCAATGTGCCATGCCTAATATTTAAACTTAAATATCCGTCTAACCCATACTCACCACTAGATACAAATTCATTTCTAATAGTATAGATTATTTCATTAAACATTTGTGTAGCATCAAGAGCTATTATCTTTAATTTTTCACCACCCTCTATATTCTTAATTGTTTCCAAAACTGCATCCAATTTATGATTTCTATAATACATATAATTATTGAATGCACTCTTTAAATTTTTGGCAATACGTGACTTTATTCCTTCCGTATTTACGTGTATTTTGCTATTTTCAATACTATTAAGTCCTTCATTAATAAACAATTTATGCGTAATATCTCTTATTTCCTGTTCATACACACTTTCATTATCCGAATCAAGTGTGCGTAAATATTGGCAGGTATTTATTCTCTCCTGATCCAAATCTTTCGAATTTTTGATACTTAATAACACTGGACCCATTATTTGTGGAATACACACATACCTTAAGAAAAATATAAGTGCTTCCTTAGAATATTCCCTAAATTGTCCCATGAGTGACGGTTTCTCAATGTCATTGTAATAGAAAAAATCTTCACATACTATAGACAACTCATCTCTTTTATCCATATCGAAATATGTTGTGTATATATAAAATAATATTGGCACTCTTAAATTACTTTTATCAACCGTTTCTACTTCGGAAAAATAATTCATGAATTTTTGCATTGGTGCTATAACCGCATAATCTTCCCCAACAAAAAATAACTGCAAAAAATAGTCAATAGCTTCCTCTATATAAGTATCATAGGTCACATTATCCCACATAGTTTTTATATACCTAATTTTATAAATCGGAATATTTCTATTATCTTCGGCTAGTTCTTTTTCAAAATCTTTATAATCTCTACTTTCAATTAAATAAAGCAAGGTATTCAAAAAAGAGAGTTTTGTTATCTCTCGCGCTTTTTTTAAATGCCCAGCAATATATTCTTTCCAAAAAACATAATATTTATTATTTTCTGAAAGGTTTTCTAAATATTCTAAAGCATCTTCTCTAGAAAGGTTTTCACAAACAGTTTCTATAGTCAATTTTTGCATATTAGTATACATTGTCGCCACTTGCTGCAAATTGGACTTGTAGGGCTGATTACGTCTAGTAATATGATTATAGATATCTCTCGCCCATACCGCATGAATACAAGAAAAACATAGCTTATATATTTCATCAATTGCATCATTATACCTATCATCAATGGAATATACAGAATTAAGATTATATAAAAGCATCCTTATATTGTCGCTTGTTTTTATATCTGTACATTCTTTTCCTAATATTTGGCATAATTCAATATACATATTAAGAGTTGTTGCGTCTGGTGCCTTCTCTTCTATAGACTTAACAACATCTTGATAACAAGTTTCAACCTCTCCTGAAATATACTTTTGTTTAACATCTATAAGCGGATCATCTAAAGTATAATTATTTCTCCTATTTTCGCTTGTATCCAACATAAATCTAAAAACATCTAAACTTGAATCTGTAATGCCAGCCACATAAGAAATATACTTATAAAGAACGGATTTATATCCCGTACTCTCTTCATGAGTCAAAATATATTCGCACATATCCACAAAATATAGATATCGATCAATTAAGGGCAAATTATATGTAAAACCCATTATATATATGATATTCTCATCATCTAAAATAAAAGAAAATGGCGAAATCATATAATGGTAAAAAGAAATTATTCTTTTACACTCTGGATGAACCCTCTTAAATTTTGCAATCTCCTTCCTTGTAAAGTAATCATAATCCCTACTAGACACTTCGTTTGAAGATCTCATATTATAAAACCCTAAAATTGTTGCAAGCACACCGGATTTAGCCTTCTTAACAATATCAATTTGAGTATCCTTTTCCAACTTATTCGACAAAAATATTCTGTTTTCAAGAAGCCAATATGACATACCAAACTGTGCTTCCAGTACACTAAGCAATCCTAATGCTTCTTCATATCTATTTAGTAAAATAAGTTCTTCTAAATACTTCTTATATTCCAAGATTATATTAAGATTTTCTTTTTGCGCATCCAATATTTTCATGAGCCAGCGCAACTCACAGTCAAAATTATTAGTAAAAGCGCCTTCTCGATATTCTGCAAACGAATTCATATCACTAGGGAATAAATTTGCTGTAATATAACTATTAGTAGATTTATTTCCATACAGATAATCAAAGACTTCATTAAATTCATTATCATCAGATAGGCTTTTGAATTCATCTAAACTTCGCGCTAATTCCTGTTGTACTTTCTTTTGACTGTTTCCTTTTTGTAATTGTAAATTTCCATAAACAATTTTTCTTCCTACTTCATGCATATTCAGTCCCTTTTCTCGTTTATCCAATAAATTTGTTACTCTTAGAAAATACAAAATCGCTAGCACTCTCCTCTTGATAGTGCTAATTTAAATATATCATAAGAACTTTTTTATAACAACCAATACACCGGCACATTATTGGCATTTTTTATCTAACATTGTGAAAAAATGGATATTTATCCAGTCTACCCGAAGATGAATCTTTCCAAAGGTATGCAACAGCTGTCCTTGAATTAAGATGGCATTTCCGTATTCCATAAGCAGATCTGGAAATCGAATGTAATTCGTTTTGATCTGTTTCAGGCATGCCTGCTTACCAAGCACACAACTTAGGTAAGTTTTTCCTGATCCTGTAGAACCTTGCAGAATAATAGTAAACGTCAAATCCTGCGCCTACCTTTAAATTTAACGCCGCTTTTATGAGCGGCGTGGTTTCCGACATTCCTCAGGAAGTTTCTCTGCCCAGGGCATCAGATGATCCAGTTTTGCCGGATCTATATTTCCTTTTTCGTCACAATATTTAGGCAGCTCCGTGAGGATATGACTGAAGTAGTAGTACGGGCGCAGATTGTTCAGCTTTGCTGTTTCTGAAATACTGTAAACAAGAGCACTGGCTCCGGCTCCTTTGGCTGTGTTATGGAACATCCAGTTCTTCTTACCGATACAGAAAGTCCGGATAGCCTGCTCGGAAGCGGAGTTATCGATTGGGATATCCCCATCGGTCAGAAATACTTTTAAATATTTTTCCTGATGGATGGCGAAATTTAGTCCCTGTCCGGTCTTGGATTTCGGAGGCACCGCACACACTGCAGCCTGTTGTTTTGCCCAGGCAAAGAAATCCTCAACCAGTGGCTTTATCCTTGTCTGCCGCTGTGTAAGGCGATCCGCTGCGGAAAGTTCTTTTAGTTCGGTATCGATCCGGTAGAATTCCGCGATCTTTTGTAATGCCTGGTATGCCACGGAATTTTTTACTGCCTGGGGATCCTTTTTATCCGCTGCCTTTATGGCATCTGCAAAGGCCCTTCTTGCATGTGCCCAGCAGTTAGCATTTGTCACTCCCGGCAGTTTTTTGTCCAGCAGATGATACTGCTCCAGACTGTCCG
>ERZ857922.189-NODE-189-length-95181-cov-19.976915_pt1 | contig 95181 bp, 95 predicted proteins | sample MGYA00519579_ERZ857922 | MGnify/ENA primary metagenome ERZ857922 (study PRJEB31778, sample SAMEA3449375) | human gut metagenome | biome: human gut; feature: human-associated habitat; material: faeces | place: United Kingdom | collected 2010/2012 ... | reverse complement strand
TGAGTTTGAAGAATAGAAATAGCGATAGAAACTACGTCTTTAAAAGCATTCGTAACAGACCGCGATGCGACTTCTAAGTATTGCAAATTAAAATCAAAGTATTTCATACAGAGAACCGAAAACTGTAAAAAGTTTAGAATTAACTGTATAAAAGATACAATTAAAAGCTTTGAATTTATATGCAGAATATCAGTAGTAATTGCAAATTAAATTCAAAGTATTTCACGCCTACAATCTAAAGCTGCAAAAAGTTTTGAATTAAAATCTAAATTTGTGGAAATAGAATCTACGAAGCTATGCTAGTAATTGCAAATTAAAATCAAAGTGTTGCAAACCGTGAACCAAAAGCAATAAAAAGTTTTGAATTAGCATTAGAATGTATGCAATTAAAATCTGCAAAGTATTAGCACTATTTGCAAATTAAATGCAAAATGCTAAATTCAAAGCAATGCAATATGCAAAGAATTTTGAATTAGAATTAGAAAAGATGCACTTGGATGCTTCGAATTTATATGCGAAGTACTAGAAGTAATTGCAGAATGCTCTGAAATGTGAACCTCTAATCATAAAGAATTTAGAGTAAGCATTAGAGTATATGCAGTTGAAAGACTCAAAGCGCTAGTACTAGATTCAGAATTAATTCAAATACTCGCAAGGCATCGAATCCAAATAGCAATATGATTTGAATTAGAATCAGAATGAGTATTCGCAAAACTCTTAATATTTGCAATTGTATCAATGTTATATTCAGTATAATTAATGCAGAATAGAGCAATTTGAATACAATTAAGAGTATTGAGTATAGAGTATGCAGTATTCAGTGTACTATTAAACGCTTTAGAAATATTCGCAGAAATATCCGAAATAAATCCTAAGCATATTCAAAACAATTTGCATTAACATTCCGAATATCAAAATGCTTCGAATTGGTATCAATATGATTTGAAGTAAACTTAGATATTTTTAGATTAATTATTTGAGCTTTATAATTAATACTATATCTCATTGAATTTGTAGTATTAATTTCATTTAAAACATTAAACGTATGGTAGTATATATTAAAGATCGAGTAACAGATGAAATCATAGCAGTAACTTATGATGTATTCGTAGTATATGGAAACGAATTAATATTCACTAAACAGAAAGCAGCAAAAGCTATTGCAAATAGTTTAAGTGATTCAATATTATTCTTAGTACATAGAGAAGCAAAGCACTTTATCTCGTATTCAGCAGAAATTGACCAATCAATTGTAACATTAAATAAGAATTTAATTGCAGTTGCGATGGACAGTGGAAACAAAGAGTATGAGATAAATCACTTAGAGTATAAAAACCAATTAGAACAATGGAAACATGATATCGAGAACTCTAAGAATAGTTGTAACTGATATTGAAGCAGAATGGTTAGTTCCAGTAACAGCATTAATATCATGGGTAGATTACCAATTAGTTCTTAAATTAACATCGTCACGAACAAGACACGGGGTACAAGAGTTTCTTAGAAGAAACAACATACCTGTAACAGAATTCGTAGATGAAAAAGAATTAATAGTAGATCCGAGTGAATTACAAGAAGTATCTATAAAAGAATCCAATATAACAACAAAGGAGCTTTTAGAGAGACTGAATGACGATGAGTATTAATCTTAATATTATCAATAATGATTATAAGATTAACTGTAGTATGTACGAGGTATAATGTGACAATGGAAATACAGTGTCACAAAGATACCGAATGTGTAGTATCAGATGAAACAATAGAAATAAAAGTAGCATCAGATAAAGTAAGAAATAAAATCAAAGATTTTTGTAAATTCGCAAGAATAAGTGTAAAAGAATATCCAATTATTCATAAACTTGTAATATCAAGAGAATCAAAGAAGATATTCGTAAAGACTTTTAACAATCAGTAGAGCTTTCCAATCCCCAATAGGGAACAAGGACTGGAAGGAGCAGCATTTAGCATCCCTATAGTAATAACTTTAGAAATGGAAGATTATTTTACAACAGAAGAAATAGTAGGAGCATTAGTATTTATATTTTTAGCAATTGTACCTCCATTAATATTGGAGTATCGAGAGAAACATCGTAAGTAGTATTAATATTTAATAATTATGGCATTTATAGAATTTTTAGTTGTAGTATTAATATTATTTCTATTATTCCGTTTGTATATATACAATCTCGAATCAGAAGAACGTAAAAAGAAATATGAGAAGAAGCCTATAAAAATTAATGAGGAATCTCATGTTCAATTTCATTATTTTGATGAAGAGGATAATTGTATAGAAGATTATGAAGAATATACGAATCGTATGCAAGAAATATGGGGATATGATCCGTATAATGTTGAACCAACAGAAAGTTATTGTGAAAGAGCAATACATATAGAATAATATTAAATTGCATTACCATTATGAGAAAGAAACTTCTCACAACCAAAGAAATTAAAAGATATATCAAGACACATGATATGATAGAAGAAGTATTGTATTGTTTAGTGTTTTTCTTAGTACCATTTGTATTTTACTTAGCAGCACATTTCAAATACTTGTTTGACTATGTGGATGATGAGGAACTTCAAGTGTACTTAGAAGCTGAAAAGAGATATTCAGCAGCAACAAGAATATGGTTATTAGCAATAATAGCAATACTCTTAGTAATACTGATAGTAAAGATTTGACCGCCATATATTGAGAATGAGCCTTTGTTTAATGGAGATGACCTCTCGGTTGTCTCCATATAATTAAGGTCACAGAAAGCAAATTCAAACGTTTTAAATGGCATTTTCAAGTCTGACTTCCAATATGATAAAATCGGTTATAAATAAAAGTAAACGCAAAATTTTATGTTTGTAATAGTAGCATCAAGTGCAAAATCAGATATTGAATCAAAGGAATGCGTATGTTTAGCTAAAGTAGACAAAATAGAAACATACTTTGATATAACACGAGTTAGATTCGCATCATTAGACGCAAAGAATGATGCAGAATATGAATTAGAAGGAGCAAATGTAAACTATGAATTTGTGACTTCATTAACATTAGAGTTTAAACAAACACAAATAATCGCAATAATGCCTTAAAAGATGTATATACAAATAAAATCAAAATTATGTACAACATCAGTAATTGCTGTTGTATCTGTGAAAGAAAAAGATCTCAATGAGGTAGAAATAAAATTCAAAGATAAAGAAGCATTAAAATTAGCAAGACTAAGCTTATCTAACGTAGGTTTAACTGTATCCGAACGTGCGTTTAGAAGAATGAGAATAAAAGGATACAAACAGTTATTAATTAAATAAATTGTAATTATGGAAGTACAAGTAGGACAAGTGAACAAAGCAACCATTAAGGATGTTATTAGTATTCGTAGTAATGATGCTAATAGCGCAGTAGTTGTATTTAAAGATGCAGCAGCATTTAATACAGCTAAAAAGATATTATCATCAGCTAAGATGAAATTTACACCATTACATGTAACACTAATGTTGTATTTACCACAAGGTACAGCATTACTCGTAACAGTATGAGTATATGGAATATTCTAAAGAGTTTCTATCTCAATTTAAAGTAGATGCAACAAACTATACGTATGTACCAGTTGATAATCAACCACACGTAGTACCACTTATAAGAAAAGGTACAACAAAAAAGTTTGAAGCATTGGTATATGCAGAAGAATCATCTTTACGAGCATTCCAATGTGCAGCAATACAATGTCATTTGAAGTTATTACAAGACTGTCAAGGATGTCGATGTTTGCCGGGTGGACGTAAAGATGGAAAAGCCGTAGTATTTAAAATAGAATACATTTATCAAGTGCATGAACAGTGATATATTTAAACCTAGCTTGCTTCCAGATAAGGACAAGACCGAGTTTGTGAAACAAGTGCAACAAGAATACAAGCACATAGGCTCAATAAAATATAGACCGGGTTCAACATTATGGCAATTTAATACAGAAACGGGAGAATTAAATCCCGCAAAAGTAACAATTAAAGAACAATTAGTATGGGCATCTAAAGGTGATTGTATTAAGAAGACACGTAGCGTCATTTATGAGGACAAATGCGTTTACATGTGGGCGTTGAATAGAAAGAACGCTGAAAAGAAGATCCTCAGAGTTATTAACAATGTAATTAGAAAAAGACAAGAAAATCAATGATTTTACATTTTATTATTTTATGGTTTACAATAGCAATACTAATTGTATTAGCTATATTCTTAGTAGATGCAATAGGTTATATGTATTATCACCGAATAGAAACGGTTTGGTGGGTACAAATTATGATAGCATTAGTACTATCACTATTCATTTTAGGTGGAATCGTATTAATTGTATTTGCACTTGAATCATTTTATTCGGTTGTAGGTTTATTACAAGACTTATCTGTAACTGCATTATCACCGAGATAAGTGTTTGATTATTAGGTTAAGTCAAAATTAATGCTTATCTTTGTAGGCTTTATGATATTTGAGTTTCAAACGTAGTTATTAATCTATTTATTAATCTTTCTTATTATATGGCGAAAAAGGAAAATCTAAAGACATTTGTTATTCAACAAAGTGATATTGATAAGGCTATTAATTATCACTTAGATAAAGGCGGTAAAGATCATAGACATCTTGCTGATTGTTTAGAACGTGAAATGTTTTACAGTTATTGCTGGGAAACTATTCATCGTTCTGTTCGTCCGTGGGATGGCTTTCGAAAGATATTGAATACTGTTGTTGATAGTTTGTTTTGTGATATGCCTTCGATTACAATTAAAACAATTGCGATTAACGGTGCTATTATATTCCGAACTGCTCAATGTAATGGTGTAAGATAATGAGTGGTGAATGCAGTAATTGCGAATCTAGGCAGCGTAGGGGTAATGACCCTCGTTGTCTAGTTTGTATTTATTTCAATCCTGCAATATTTAATAAAGGTTTTACTAATGTTAAATCACAGCATTTTATTACTAAAGTTGAGAAAGCAATTGAAGATGCTAAAGTCTTCAGAGATAAAGCTAAGATTGCTGATTTACGACTTAAAGTTAAAGATGTTGATGAAGTTCTTAATTCAAATGATAATTCTCGTACATTTCAAGAGATATTTGATGATAAGAAAGAGTATTGGCAAAAACTCAGGCTTGATATTGCAAGTATATGTGGATTTGAAGATGCACATAAAGAAGTTTCTGAAGTTCATGAAAGTGATAAAGGTAATTTCTATTTTACATTTCCATGTTCTACGAAACTTAGAAATAAATATGTTCGTATTTATGGAACTGATATTTCGACGAGAGCTGCTATTGAAAAGATGTATCCTAATACTGATTATATTCAATATGATTCTGTAGAATGGAATACTCCTAATAAATATACTCGTCGTAAACCTTGTGATTGTTATACAGAATGGATATAGAAAAAGCTTTTGAAGTTATTCAGAATAATCTTATTGTTACTAGAGAACGTGAGAATTGTATGACTAATAATTGTCCTTGCTGTGGTGAACATAAATTTAGTACCGATATTAAAAGTGCAGTTAATAGCTGCTTAAATTGTGGTTATACAGTTATGCTTAATAAAGGTCATATTGAGAGATTTAAAGGACAAGGTGTATTTGCATTATCTCGTGGCGATAAAGGTGGTATCTTTTCAATTGTTGAAGGCGGATGGGAAGCTGCAATTGAAACACTACCTAAAGCTGTTGCAAATGCTTTTGGTTGTACGATTAATGAACTTGATTATTGTATTCTTCATTCTGTTAAAGATGATAAAGTAGTTACTATTGATTTTAAAGGTATGCTCTAAGCTCCGCCCCGTTCCAGTCCTATTTCCCTACTGGGGTCTGGAAATGCTACATGGAGTGATGCTAATACTAAAGTATATATTATGACTGAAATAGACTTTGTTGTTGGTGATAGAGTTGTTACCTCTAGGGGAATCTATGGTACTATTGTATCTATTGATGAGAGTGCTAATACTTCTCAAGTTAATATTGGTAGCAAAACTGTCACTCTGTATAATAATCAGTTATGGTCGGTTAAGAATCGAATTTCTGTTGTTTGTTATTATACAGATGGTTATGAAAATTATAATAGACTTGTTACACTTCCTAAACAGTTTAAACTATATGACTTTACTAAACCATTAGATAATGAATTGTTGGATTATTGTAAAAAGGCTATTACTAAAAGTGTTAAAGGTATTTTTACGATTACGAAAATTGAAATTTAAATATGAAAGCAAATCTTACTTATTCTCTTATCTCTGCTGATTTAAAGCAAGGGATGTATTTGTTGGTCAATGATCATCTTGGTTATGTTAGCCGTATGAATGGCGATGAAGCGATTATTTCGTTTTATTTTGAAGATGGTAAAGTCATTAAGCTTGCTAAGCAAACTATGACTCGTGAAGATGCTATTCGTACTTATGGCGAATCTGTAATCAAATTGATTGCAATTGTTGATGGGAATCCTATTTCCATTAATCATCAAAATTATAAGAAGATTTTTACTCCTATGCTTACATTTGCTAAAGGTGCAGAAGAATCTTATATTGGTGAATTTATTCGTACTAAAGAAGGTCGTAATCCTCTATACGGCGAAGTATCTCCGGTTTATTCTATGCTTAAAAGTGGTGATATTGTTACTATTACAAGTCTTGAAGTTGTTGATCGTTACAGTTTGTATGATTCTACCAAAAGACTTGTTAAAGTTAAAGAAAAGAAATCCGGTTCTAAATTCTTAGTTACTCGTATTGATGATGAGAAAGAAGAACTTCTTGTTAGTCGTAACGATGTAACTCTTGGTGAAAAAGATAAATATGATTTATTTAATGTTATGAATTTTGATGCGTTAAAGAATCTCGTTGCAAGCGGTGAAGCAAAGACTGTTGAAGCTAAAGGTAAAACAAAATCTGAAGCTAGTTCTAACGGTAATGCTTTTTATCGTTTGTATAAAAGCAAATGGAAAGCTACTTATAGTAAACTTGAAGGTCAAGATCATTATCAGTGGCTTGCTGTTCGTGAAGAAGATGAAGCAAACAATGAAGCTAAGATTGTTGTTCCTATCTCTGTTCCTATTACAAATATTCCAAAACATCAATTCAGTGGTTTCGATAATGAATATTGGATTCCGGGTACAATTCGTGAGATGAATCAAGCTAAGGCTGATCTCAAGAATTTTGTTCCATTTAGAGAAGGTCTTCCGATCTTTGGTAAACTTACTACTACTGTTCTCAATGGTAAAGAGTTTACTTACTTTCTTCTTGATAACATTAAACAAGAATCTGTTAATCACTATATCTTCAAGCATCGGGATATTACCGAGGAACGCCGAAGTGAATTAACCATTAAGAAGCTGCCTACGCTTTAATACAAGCTCGTAGAGGCATTTTTGTATTGAAATAAACCAATTGGTTCACTTTAATACAAAGTGTCTCTATGGGTCTAAAATGAGCCAAAATGAGGATAGTTAAAATTGAAGTGCCTGTTTATAGGTATGCTGAACTTAATGATAAGGCTAAAGAAGTTGTTAAAGATCACATTCTTAGTGCCACACGTGATGCTCAAGGTTTTACTGATTCTGTTAAGCATACTCTTGATGTTTTAGGCATTGAAAAAGCCGAGGTTTATTATAGTCTTGGTAATTGTCAAGGAGATGGTCTTTGTTTTACCGGTAGTATTACGTGGAATAAAGCTATTGAGATTCTTTATATTAAAGAGAGTATTGCTAAGCTAAATAAAGATTTTATTAAGTCTTGTGAAGATTGTATTTATTCTATTAATTTTTATAAATTTGATAGAATGTATAATCATTGCAATACAGTTACTGTTGAATTTGAAGATAGTAGCTGGATGTATGCTGAGAATTTTACTAAGCTTAAAGATATATTTCTTACTTGGTATAAAGCTCTTTGTGGTAAGTTTGAACATCAAGGTTATAAATGGTTTTATGAGATTAGTGAAGAAGATGTTGTTGAGTATTGTGATAATAACGATATAGAATTTACAGCTAATGGAGACGTCTTTGTTGAACCTACTTAAACCTTATGAAGATATTAGTATTGCTTTTCAACGTTATCTTCTCCAAGTCACTAATGGTAGTGGTAATTTTATTGAGTTTGCTACTACGTTATCTTGGCGTATGCAATTGGGAATGGTTTTGGAGTTTCTCGATATTGTTTATGATGTCACAATTTCTATATTTCCTAACGGAGGAGCTGTTATCAAAAGTATTAACGGAAGACAAATGGTTGCTGATGTGTATACAACTGCTAAACCTGTCCACCCGCTTGTTCGTTATTACAATACTATTGATGTTGCTTGTAAATACATTTTAAAACCCTTTTAAATTATGGATACTACAGATAAACCTAAAATAAAAATTAAAGCTGTAGGAGATACTGTATCTGGTATAGTTTATGTAACTGAAAAAGGTTCTTATCTTATAGATGTGAATTTTAGAGGTTATAATGATAAACATCCTGATTGTTCTACTATGGATTTACATGCTTGTTGTCCTAATGAACCTGATGGTGAACCTGATTATCGTCTTAAATCTGAAAGATTTGTTGTTGTAAATGAGTTCTGATTTTAATAAAGATGCGCTACTTAGGTCTGCCAAACGTATTAACGTTTCTTATTTTAAAGAACAACAAGAAGATGCTATTAATGCTATTTGGCAATGGTGGCAATCACAATCCATAAGTTTTACTCTTAGTGGTTATGCCGGTACTGGTAAAACTTTTATCATGCGTCATCTTGTACGTTATTTGATAGTTGAAAAGGTTTGTGTTACAGCTCCAACTCATAAAGCTCTTCGAGTTCTTGAAAATAGTTCTGGTAAGAAAGGTATGACCATTCAATCTCTTTGTGGTCTTAGACCTGATGTAGATATTGAAGATTATAACATTGAGAATCCTTCTTTTAAGGTTATAGGTGAACAGAAAATGAGAGGTTATAGACTTGTCATTATTGATGAATGTTCTATGATTAATCCCGGTCTGTTTAATCTACTTATAAAGACGGCTATTCAGTGTCGATGTAAGCTACTCTTTCTGGGAGACGAGCTCCAGATACCATTTGTGGTAAAACGAACGTCAGGTGATAACGAAGATACTTATAATCGTATTAGTCCTTCTTTTACTCACACTGATGTTCAATTTCGTTTAACTCAAATTGTTAGACAAGAAGCTGGTAATCCTTTGCTTGAATTGTTTGGTATTATTCGCTCTGATTTGATTAATGGTACTGCTAATTTTTATCAGTATATTCTTCAAACTCGTGAAGCCGTTAATGCCCAAGGTGAAGGTTTTACTATTATGAATAAACTTGATTTCCGTAATAAAGTTATTGAAATGTTTAGTTCTGATAACTTTAGTAAGGATATTAATTATGTTCGACTTATTGCTTTTACTAATGATTGTATTGGCTTTTGGAATACTTTTATTCGTGATGGTGTTCTGAATAATCCTCAAGGTATGATAACGAAAGATGATATGTTTACTGCATATCGTACTGTATTTGATGAATACAAATCTCCTATTATTATTAATAGTGAAGATTATGTTGTTCATGATATTCGATATTATGTAGCAGACAATGGTCTTGCTTGTTATTGTATTACATTGAGATCTGCATTTGATGGCAAGGTTACTCCTATGTTTAAAATCATTGATTTTTGGGATTCTAGTAACATGGATAACTTCGGTGCTATGCTAAATGCAATTCATTATAAAGCTCTTACTGGTACTAATCGTAGTAGATGGTTTAGATACTTTAGATTTAAAGATATTCATCTTACTATGACAGATTATAGACTTAATGCTGCTAATAAGAATCGTCTTGTTGCTAAAGATATTGATTATGGTTACGGTATTACGGCTCATAAATCTCAAGGTAGTACTTTCGAGAATGTTTGTATTGATCTTGATGATATTATTTATTTCCAGACTAAGTGGGGTAAGCGTATTAGACGTAACTCTGCTGAAGCTCTTAGACTTCTTTATGTAGCTATAAGTAGAGCTACTAAACACGCTTATCTAAAATTATAAACTATGGGAAAAGGTGTTACTCTTAGTAAAAAACATGGGCTTAATCCAAGTATGGTAATATGTCCTATTTGTGGTAAAGAAGAAAGTGTTGCCATATTAGGTTATATTAAAGGCGACAAAGAAGCTCCTAGATATATACAAGGAGATATTTGTGACGAATGTAAAGCTAGAGTTGCTGATAATAAGTGTTTCGTTATATCTGTTAGTGAAGATCAACGTCTTAAACGTTATACTATTGTTAGCAAAGATATATTTACACAAAAGGTTGAAAGTTGTGCTGTTCTTATGAAAGAAGCTGACTTCAATGCTGTATTTGATAAACATTGAGATATGGAACATGTTTATGTGTTTGATTATTGTACATCTTCAATATATCATTTTACTGTTAAGAATGATGAAGATATTGAAGATATTATGAGAGATAAAGGTCTTAGACTTGATGATTGCTATTATATGACTTCTGAAAGTCCTATTGATATTAAAGAACTTTAAATTGATATTATGCTTACAAGTGAAGAACAAGTTCAGAATATAGATAAGATTTATGTTCTGAAAGAATGCTGGGGAGGTTTTTGTGGTATGGGTAGTAATCAACGTATTATTCATAATCGTTGGATGGTTCCTATTACTTGGGTTGCTGAACAATGTTCTATGAGTGCTGTTCAAGTTCTTGAAGAACATCTGTTTGCTAGTGGTTTAAATGTTGATAGCGTTGGTAAGATGGAGTTCCTTAAAGCTAGAGCTAATCTTAAAGGATATGATCTTACTGCTGTTGTTTGTTCAACTCTGAAATACGAAGACGGAACTTCTGTTTATGCCGATACTACCGAAGAAGATAGAAAATAGATTGCCAATTTCTACAGACATCTTGATTAATGATATTGCTTTGACCATTACTCGATGTACGTTTCAAGAATATAAGATGAGGTATAATATAACTTCTGATGAATTTGATGATCTTGATAAAGGTTATGAATGTATTTATAATCCTTATCATATTATATTTATACCTGATATTATGGCTATTGATATGTTTGATTTGTAAGGTGCAGATGCTCCGCTCCTTACCACTCCTTCATCCCTACTGGGGTTTGCAAAGTTTTACTAAATGTTATTGATATGACATTAACTAAAAAAGAATATGATAGTTTAGGTGAAGCTGAATACATGATTGATGATGCTCTTGTTGTAGCTGCACCTATTACTTTTGGTGGATTTTGTGAAAAATATGATTTTGATTCTAAAGAATATGATTTTGATTTTGACGGTTATGATGTTGAAATTTCTATTGTTGCTGAGAATCCTCGTCATATATTTTTTCCTCGTAACTTATTTGAAGCTATTTCTGCTAAAAGTAATTACTGATGCAAACGAGATTTTCTAATATGTTTGAAGATACGTCTGATGAATTACGTGAAGATAATTATTGTGATAAGTGTGATCTATGCGTGCGGAACTCTCTAATCCCCAGTAGGGGACAAGGACTGGAAGGGAGCGGAACTATCCTACATTTAGTTGCTGCTCCTAGTCCTGCTGATAGAAAGACTAAATATGTACTTAGTGGTAACACGGGTAAATTCATTAGACGTATTCTTGAAGATAAGAAATTACTTGCTTTATCATATATTACTTCTGTTGTCAAATGTGGTACATCTCAGACTATTAATGCAAAAGCTATTGCTGAATGTTTTCCTAGACTTCAAAGAGAGATTGCTAGAGTTGAACCGAGTATGTTCATAACTTATGGTAAAGATCCTTATTTTATTGTTAGTGGAGGTAAAGCTTTTCCTAAAGGTGGAGAAGGTATTGATGTGCTTCCTAATGGTAAGATACATATTTATACTATGAGTCTTGAATATATGCGTAAGAATAATGATTATAGTTATCTCGATAGAGCATATGATACTGCTGTTATTGCTTATCGTAAATTTGTTAATCAATGGGTTATTTTAAAATAATATGGTTGATATAAATGAATTGATTAAATTTTGTGAAGATAAAGCTAAAGTTTCTGATACATATGTATATCATAGTATAATTGAAATTCTTAAAAAGAATATTGATTCTAAAAGTATACCTGTTGTAAATATTACAAATGCCTTTGATCTTAGAAATTTATCAATAAATACAATTGCTTATTGTGATTTTGAATATCATGATATATATTATAAAGGTAAAATAATAGTAATAGATGCTAAAAAGGACAATGTTTGTATTGATTGTTTAGGTTCTAAAACTGATACATGTAAATTGATAGATTTTTGTTTAAAACGTTATAGAAATGATGGTTGTAGTATAATTTTTAAAAATGTCAACTAATAAATCTACTACTAGTTGGATATATGATATTGAATGTTATCCTAATTTATTTGAAGTTGCTTTCATTCCTTATGGTATTCCACAAGATATAATTGATTTATATATTGCTGCTGATATAGCTAAGAATAAAGAAGATAAATGTCTCATTCTTGAAGCTATGGGTGCTAAAACTTTTATTATTTATAGAGCTTATCATGAAGATAAATTTGAACGTCAGAATATGACGCCTGCTTCATGGGATGATTCTAATAATATTAGTAGTGGTATTGAAGGTCTTTATATGTTTTTTAAATCTCATAAAATTATCATTGGTTATAATAGTTTTAACTATGATATGACTATGCTTGATATATTTATTCATTATGCTCCTACATTTGATTGGAAGACTGGTCTTCGTGAAGATACTTATGGTAGAAAGCAACATATAACTGAATTTCTATTCGAGCATTCTCAGAAAGCTGTTGATAAGGATATGGGTGGTAAAACATATCGTAGACTTCTTGATTTTTATAAAGGTCGTAGATATTTCCGTCCTTTTACCGATTTTGATATTCAAAAGATTTTATATCTTGATGCTACATTTGTTGCTCTTAAAGCTGTTATGATAGTTCTGAAATGGTATCGTATTCAAGATTTACCTATTCATTGGAGTTATCGTATCAAACGTGATGAGATAGCACTTGTAACAGATTATAATATTAATGATGTTCTAGGTACTGATGCTCTTGTTAAAAATCAACAGAAAGAATTAGATCTTCGTGCTAAGCTAAGTGAGATGTATGCTATTGATCTACGTAATATGTCTCGTAGTTCTATTGGTAAGAATTTAATGACTAAATTCTATTCTGAATGGTCAGGTATGCCTTCTTATGAGTTTGTTGATCTTAGAACTGAACGCAGTGCTGTGCCTATTTGTAAGATTGTTAAGGATAGTATTACATTCAAAACTCCTTTTTATAGGAAAATACTTGAAGCTATTCAAAGATATAGTATTTATATTGGTTTAGGTACGGCAAAGCAAAGTGAATTAAAACGAGAAAATATCGCTAATGGTATTGTTGTTACTACTTGGAAAAAGAGTTTTCAATCTCTTGAGTTTTTATCTCATGATAAAGGTTATACTTTAGCCAAAGGAGGTCTTCATAGTAAAGATGATCCTAGAGTTATATGGGCTAATCCGGGTGAAGCTCTTGCTGATCCCGACGTTGCGAGCATGTACCCGAGCTTCATTGTTAATTATGGTGTTAGTCCTCATCATCTTTCATCTAAAGTTTTTCTAGGTATTGTTGAATGGCTTAGAACTACTCGACTTGATGCGAAACATAATGGTCGTAAATTAGAAGCTGATGCTTTAAAGATTGTTATTAATCGGATTTATGGAGCATTAAATGATGCTATGGATTATTTATATGATCCTGAGTGTACTTATACTGTTACTATAAATCTGCAATTATTGTTATGTAACTTAATTGAATCTTTCGAACTTAATGGTTTTGATGTATTATCTGCTAATACTGATGGTTTACTTATAAGACGTCCTAATGACAGACTTGATTTATTTAATCATATCTGTAAAGAATGGGAAGATTATAGTAAACTTAGTTTAGATACAGAAGTATTTGAGAAGTATTGTAGAAGTGCTGTTAATGATTATATTGCTGTTGGATATGGTTTCTATGACGCTTTACAAGAGTATAATCGTTGTGGTGTCTGGATTGATTCTAAAGGTAATACTTACACTACACGTCAAGCTATTGAAGATAAATTTATTAAGTTTAAAGGTTATTTTCTTCAAGACCCTGAATATAATAAAGGTTTTGTTTATCCTGTTGTTAAGAAAGCTCTTAAAGAATATTTCCTTTATGGTGTTGATATTACTGAATTTATTAGAAATTATATCAATACTTCTCGTACTGCTATTTATGATTACTGTTTTAGTCAGAAAGTTGCTGGTAAATATACTACAATTTATAAAACAGTTAGAGATGGTAAACCTGTTTATATTAAGTGTCAAAAGCATAATCGTTTTTATATTTGTAAAAGTGGTGGAGGTGCTATAACAAAAGCTATTGTTCCTGATTCTGATAATATAGCGTATGGTGATGATATTAGTGGAATTGTTGTTGAAGAAGAGAAGTCGCTTGTTGCTGATCAGAGAGTAGCTTTGTTTAATGATTACGAATATAAAGAAGATTATAATCTTAATTATGGTTTTTATATTAATGAAGCCTATAAGATTCTTTATGGTAATGGTAAAACAGGTAAAGGTGAACGTCGTGGTATTAACAATAATAGTAATAACTTGTTTGGTTGGTAAGATATGAAGAGAGATAGAGCTGTTATTTATAAAGATTTTTATACCAATAAATTCTCAGCTGTTAAAGCTGTTATTGTTGTGTATTTAGATGCTGCCTTTGAAGATTTCTTTATTCAATATCCTTTTAATAGTAAGAACTTTAAAGATTATGATCATGATAAGATGCTTAAACATATTGTTTTTGATCTTTGTCGTATCATGGGTGATGCTGGTTTTAGGTTATATGAATTATTAACTGATTATGTTGATGATGTATATAATCGTAATGAAATAGAACAATGCGCTAGAGCTGTTCTTGATAATATTAAACTTACAGATGTTAATTAAGATAGATGAAAGATTACGATATTTCTGAAAAATATAAGCGTATTTATCAGGGTATTCTTAAATGGAAACAAGCTGGTTATAAAGGTCTATTTCAATATACTGAACGTATTGATATTCCTCTTGTAATTAGTGAGGTTATTCAGCATGTAGCTAATCAAGTTGAAGCTGATCCTTATGTTCACATTGTAGTTCCTGATATTAAAACGAAAGATTCTCTTCGTAAACGTATTGTTCATACAGGTGTAGTTATAGATTTACTTAAAGATTTTATTGATCGTATCACTAAAACTTGTAAAGGTAAAGATATGCTATATGCTGATACGTTTGTGATGCTTGATTGTACAAATGAAGCTTATCACAAAGATGATACTTATTTTAAGAAGTTGAAGAAAGTAGCTGCTGATAGGTTTCTATTTGTTACTACGAAAAAGATTCCGGTTAATATGTTAAAAGCGTTTACTGCTTGTGGTATTCCGGTTGTTGATACTATAACTAAAGGTATGGCTTTGGAAGAAGGTTGGATTTCTCCTTATGTTATATATAATGTTGGTATTGAGTTTACAAGTGAAGAAAAAAAGTTATATAAACAGCTTACTGAACAAATCTCTTCTATGCTTTCTATATTTAAAGGTAAAGCTAAGATGGTGAATTATGAGTTTAGGAAGTTTACTCATCTACGTATGGATATGGTAGAAGATGATATGGCTCTTATTAAAGCCTGTCATATGGGTGTTAATTATGTAAATAATCTTACTGATAAAGTAGAGCATATACATAGTGAAACAGTACGTAACATGGTTGCTGAAGTTATGGGTTGGAAAGCTAATCTTGATCTTTCTAATGATTATAATAAGCAAGTAGAAATGTATTGGAATCCTGATAATATACTCACTCGTACTAAAGCATTTAGTGATGCTATTGAGAAACGTTTAGAATTATATAATAATAATCTTAATAAGAGAGAAGCTATTGCTACTGCTATTAAGAATATTAAAGGTAAAGGACTTGTTTTAAGTAAGACTCGTTCTATTACTAATTTTGTTGAGACTTTGGATTACTGTATGTGTTGGTATAAAGGTATGACTTCTAGAATTTGTTATGATTTCAATGGTCAACCTTATACTTATACTACTGGTGCTAAGAAAGGTGAACCTAAAGTATTTGGTGATATTGGTATTCGAAAAGAATGTTTAAAACATCTTGAACATGGTGATGTTTCTGTTATTGCTACTGATGAAGTTGCTAATGTGGTTTTTGATGTTGAGGGTCTTACTACAATTATATGTACCTCTCCATATTGCAACCCATTTAAGACCATTTCCGACAAGAAAGAGGAACAACCATACATGAATAAGCCTACTATTATAATATGGCTTTATATGCAAGATTTTGCACTCAATTCGGACGATTACCGCACGTCAAAAGAGAAAGAAAAGCTTATTGATGCGCAGAGTAAATTTACTACTGATATTGTCTGGACCAACGGTATTAAAGATGTTAAATTTTAATTTTTGATGATTTAGTGCTTACTATTGTTGCACACGTCAAAAATATTATCTACTTTTACTAATGGAAAATAAAGACAAAGAAAACAACAAAATGAGTGAAGAAGTTATTACAAATGATGCTACGAAAGACGGTGCTAACGCTGCTGCTAATAAAAGTGAAGTTATAAAAGCTAATAGTGGAGCTGTTGCACAAGCAAATAAAGATGTAATTACTCGTAATCTCGCTGTTCTTGGTGAATATAGAACTTTTGCTGAAAGTCTTATAAATACTGATCTTGGTGCGAGATTTAAAGAAAATGTAACTAAAGATGGAACTGTCACTGAAGTTATTAACATTGATAACATGGTTACTTGTTTATTAACTGGGCAGGAATTAGGTCTTTCTCCTATGACTTCTCTAGCTTATGGTCGTAATCTTAATCTCGACGCTATTCAAAAGGTTGAACTTGGTAAAACTCTTGGTCTTTCTGTTACCGCTTCTTTAAAGAATATATTCTGTTTTGAAAGTGGTGGTACTAGACAAGTTTATACGGGAATTAATGTTGTTGAAGGTTGTCTTAATAAACATCATATTGATATTGAGATTGACGAAGACTTTGTTCCCGTATATGAATATTTTAATGTTCAGTTAAGTAAACCTATTATTGAATTTAAACCTGAACGTCACATTGATATTGACGAATATAACGATGATTATGTTCGTAAAATGATGGCGGAACAAGGTATGATTCCTGTTACTCGTATTGTTAAGACTTATCGTACAACTGTTACTCTTGTTCGTAAAGGTAAAAGAACCACAATTTCTTATACTCTTCAAGAAGCTATTGACGCTGGTCTTAAATCGGGTAAGAACTCAATTACCGGTGCTGATGTTAAAGGTAAAGATAATTGGGATAAACACACTCGTTCTCTTATGAGAAAAATGGCGATTATGATCGCTGCTCGTATCTGCGCTAATGATATTCTTAATGGAATGTATTGTGATGTTGAACTTAAAGATGTTAAATCTATTAATGATGATTACGTTGATGTTCAATATGTAGAAGCAGATGATAACGCAAATTATTAAAGAATAAATACCGTTTGTGGTAGTGATATTGCAAACATCTATCTTACATAAACTATTAATAAAGTTAAAGTCATGGAAAAATTTAATTTTGATTTCTTGAAAGCTGGTATCAATGAAGGTCGTTTTGAAACTGTAGCTAAAGCTGCTAAAGTAAGTGATGAAATTCGTCCGGAGTTGGTGGTGAACATCTCCATTAACAAGATGTGTATTAACGGTCTTGCATCTAAGATGCTTAATATTGAAACAGGCGACTATATGAAAGCTATGGTCTTGACTGCTGATCAATGTGAGAACGATGTGAACAAGAAGTTCTTCATCATGGTTTCTAAAGTGAAAACTGACGACATGATGACTCTTGCTGCTGTCGGCAAAGTTAAGGGTGTTGGTCGTAAATTATTCTGCTCTTACGCAGCTTGTTACTCTCAATTCTTGCAGAATACTCCGGATGCACAAGCTATCACCGCTGATAAGCTGGTTGAACTTGGATATGCTTACGGAATTGATAAGAAAGATTCTGAGGGCAAACCTTACACGAAGTACACCGCTAACCGCGAGGTTCACTACGAATTGGTTGATACCGGTATTGACTACCCGAACTCTGACGGTTCTATGTTACGTATCTGGGCTTGTGTGAACGCACAGATTATTGACCGTCCTTACGATCCGTCTGTTGAAGCTGAAACTGCTGCTGATGATGCAGAAAATAAAAAAGCTAATGCACCGGAAACTGTAGCCGATACCGCAAATGCTGAAACTGCTGCTGAAACGCAGGATGAAACCGCTGCTTCTCAAGAAACCGCTGGTGATGGGGATGATATTTAATCTATATCCGTGACAACACATTGCTTAGCTAAGCAAATCTATCTTACAGAAAGAGGGACTATTAAGGTTCCTCTTTTTTTTACTCTTTAAATTACTTATAAAATGAGTGAAGTTAATAAAAGTCAAGTTGCTGCCGGAGTTATTAATTTTGGTGAGGTTGTAGTTACCCAAGACAAGAAGTTTAAACCTCGTGAAGAGTTCAACAATTTGTGTCAGGCACATCTCGTATCTGTTGAGATTAAAGAAACCGAAACTCCTAAAGTAGATGAGAACGGTGTTGCATCCACCTATGAGTATGCCGGTATTCCTGTACCAACTATTGTTTTCCGTTATAAAGAAGAACCTGTTCCTGGTGATGAAGTTGATCGGTTTTATACTGATTCTTTCCGTATCGTCACTACTCGTAAAACTGACGGAACTGCTGTAGATGTTAAAACGTTTACCTCTTTGATTACGGAAGCATACCGGAATTGTCGTCACCGTCTCGATGCTTATATCGGTTGTCCTAACTTCGTTGAACCCGGCTTTCCTCAGCCTATTGATATGAACGCTGATATTAATGGTCGTATCGCTCAATGGAAAGCATTTTGTGAGTTCTTTGTTAAAGCATTCAATGTTGGCAAAGATGGTAAACCTGTATTCTTAGATGAAAAAGGTGAACCTATTGTTGTTTGGATGAAGCTTCTTGCTCATTATGGTGATCGTAAGTATCTTTGTACTCCGGGCTTTGTTGGTCAGGGTTATATTGAACGTGTTATTAACGGCAAAAAACCTTCAATTGAGATTCTTCCGGGTGAGACTGTTGAACTCTCTAAAGATGTTGATAAAGACGAGAAACCTGCTGGTGCAGCCGCTGAAGCTGGCGTTGCTATGGATTACGGTTCCGGTCAAGGCGTTAATGCTGATGCAATTAATGCTTTAAAGAATCGTTATGCTGGTAACGGTGGTACTCCGGGTAAATATTAAGATGTAACTTAGACTTTTGAAGAGGGTAGAGCAATCTATCCTCTTTTTTTTGTGTCTATTGGTTTTGTGCATAGTGTTGCTAACGCTCCGCACGTGACCTCACCTTGTTCCCTACTGGGGATTGCAAATGCTACAAAAGATGTAAATATGTGGAGTACAAGTGATAAAGATTATATTTTGAATACACTTGATCAAGTACATATTTATTCTGTCTTTCTTAATGTTCCTGAAACAGAGATAAATAATTGTATTTGTTTACGCAATTATAAAATCTCTAATCCTCTTCGTTATGATCCTAATCCTTCAGTTAGTTTTAAATGGTATGGTAATAAGCTGATATTTCGTGATTTTGCTGATTATCGTTATCGTGGTGATGTATTTGAAATTGTTGGTCTAATTCTTAAAAAGAATTGTACTAACAATAAAGACTTCGTTGAAATATGTTCTAATATCATCGAATATGCTTCTGATGTTCTTAATGATTCACCTTATATTAATCGTGTATATCAAGCTCAGAATAAAATTATCAATAATGAATTTCGTGTTATTACAACTATAAATCGTAAAATGAGTTTTTATGATTATAGGTATTATAATCAATTTGGTGTTACTAATGATCTCGTAGATAAATATGTGAAAGCTGTTGAATCTTTTAAGATTGATGGTGTTAGTAATCCGTATTATTATACTCGTCATGATCCTTGTTATGAATATCAAGTTAATGATGGTTGTATTAAACTTTATTTTCCATTTAGAAATAAGCATACTGCTAATCGTTTCATTACTAATAATAAGTGTCCTCTTGAAAATCTTGAAACTTTAACTGATACTAATTATAAGTTGATTGTTAAGTCTCAAAAGGATAAACTATTAATGTTACGAATACTGAGAGAGTTGAGAATTAATGATGTTGGAGTTTATGTGATTGCAAGTGAAACTGCTAAACTTCCTGATGATATTGTTGATGTTTTACGAAAGACTACTAGGATTCAAGTTTATGTTATGCTTGACACTGATAATACCGGTCTTACTTCCGCTATCGAATATGAAAAGAATTATGGCTTTATTGCTTTGTTCATGACTAAAGGTTATAGTGCTAAAGATCCTACAGATTTAGTTCGTATTACAGATTACAACTTCGTTAAGAAAAAGTTTGCTAATATGTATTTAAATGAGATTGTAAATGGTAAAAAAGGAGGAGTTGTGCCCTGATGCGCAACGGCTATTATGTGAGGGTGTTCCTCTTAGAGCTTTAGGTGATGGTACTAGGTACTTCTTATATCCTATGAATAAGACTGATTATAACATCGTTATTGATGCTGTTAAACAGCTTCGTGAAGCTATGAGTAAGATGTCTTATCAAAATGCTCAAATTAAACTAAATCAATTCGTTCATACTTGGGGTTTTAATCCTTTTAAAGAAGGTGCATTTATGGGCGAAACTAAGATTAAGTCTGATGAGGACTTTAAGATTGTTGAAACTCTCTTTGAAGTTGTTCAAGGTAAACTTCACAATAAACAAGCATTAACTGGTAGTTATCAATGTTTTTGTCATAAGAACTTTAAAACTATCGCTTATGCTCCTCATAAGACTATTCGTGATTCTTGGAATTGTATGTTAATTGCATATAATAATCCTACGCATTGTATTGTTTTATCTCATAATGTTGATGAAGATGGCAACCGTATATGGGGATGATAACGTTACTACTCTTTATAAACGTGATGCACTGGGACGTATTGTGTTTTGGAGGATTGAAACTGACGGAAGCCACGAGAGGGTGTCATACGGCTTGTTTGAGCGACTTTCAGACGTCGGACAGGTAATTGTATCAGCTTCAACAAAGACCTCTTATAAGAGTCAAATCAAGCGTAAAATCGACCGAGGATACAAGACGGCAGAGATGTATGGTGTTACTAGTGATATGTATGAGAGTGCTAATCAACTTCATGATCTACTAGATAACGTTATTCCTAAATTTGCTACTGATGCAAACAATGTTGATAAACCTATGAAGTGTCAAAAGTGGAAAACTGGCATTTTTGATTATTCTAATGGTGCTTTTGCTGATCCTAAGATTAATGGGGTACGTTGTACTATCAAGTATGAAGCTGTTGATAACGGTTTATTTGGTACTACTTATGAGGTTGTTATTCGTAGTAAAGAAGGTCTTCGTTATAATGTAAAACATATTGAAGATGCTTTTATGACTTATGTTTATTGTACTCCCAATTATAGAAATATTACTTTTGATGGTGAGCTTTATATTAAAGATCAAAAGAATACTACTATTGGTGGTGCTGCACGTAATCCTAAGAATCCTCTTCATAAATATCTTCAATTTGTGAATTTTGATCTTAGTATTCCTGATGTTTCTAATAGAGATCGTTTTCATCTTAGAAGAAATATATTAAGAAAAGCCTTTAGTTTAGCTGTTAATAATAATGATGATTGTATTTTTATACAAGATATTCCTGAAGAACATGATGATACTAAAAATGCTAAAATAGTTTCATTATGTTCTATTAATATTAAAGGTGATTCTGATGTTGAAGCTTATAGAGATCGTTGTATTGCAGCCGGTTATGAGGGTTGTGTTGTTCGCTCTAAGATTGCAGAATATAAATTCGGTTCTCGTCCACAAACTATGATGAAAGCTAAACAATGTGAAGAGACTGAATGTTTGTGTTTAGATATTCTCGTTGATCCTATAACTAAAATTGTTGATGGTCATGAGGTAGTTTATAATTATGCTAAGTTCAAATGTAAGAATGATTTAAATGCTGAAACATTTGAAGTTAAGCCTACAGCTATTTATAATGGCAATACCGATAATACTATGACAAGTGATTATATTCTTAGTCATAAGAATGAATTTATCGGTAAAATGCTTGCCATTAAGTTTTATGAACGTACAGATAAGAACATTCCGTTTAATGCTAATGCTTACGGAGTTCGTGATTATGAATCTAACGATTAATTACATATAATGGAAGACACAAATCCTTTTAAAGAAGAAGAGGAAATTAAACAAAACATTCCTGTTGATAGTTCTTCTTCTAAAGCTGAAGAAGAATTATCTGCACTTGCTATTACAACTGAGAAGTATAAACCTATTGTAATAAATGGTGTTTCAATTCCGTCTGTTGTTAGAACAGATGCTCCTGATAAACCATATATAGTTACAGAACCTCGAACTGTTGCTGATTTATCTAAGGATGAAGTTGATTGGCTTAATACCAATATTAATTTCATTCTTGATGCTACTGGCGAGTTTATTCCTGTTACTAGTGGTAATCAGTTTGTATTCTATCAAACTCTTTTGAAAATTCAGTATTATATTTATGCTCATAATATTCCAATTGAGTTCTTTGATGGTAATAATGAAAAAGCTCGCTATTATAAGATTTGGAATATCGGTTATTTGATCGACAATGAAAATTATGATAGTGCTTATGAACCTCAATTTCATATTTGTGTTGATAGTAATATGAGTGCTGAAGTTGAGTCTCGTGATCATGCTATTAAGATGTTTAACAGATATACTTATAATCTATTTAAGGGTGCTGTGAAACTTGTAGATTATAAAGTCCCTAGAGGTAGTTCTTTAGCTATTGCTAAATGTTCTGCAAGACTTATATTTGATACTATTGAAGATTTTGAAGCTTGGATTAAAGATAGTGTTATTCCGGCTGTAGAAACTCCTACAGATAATCATATTCTTTCATTCTTTCCTAAACTTAATCCTTTGTATCTAAATTCTAAAGTTAGAACACTTGATACGTTTAGTTTCTATGCTAATCCTAAAGCGTGGATTGCTCAGAATGAAACTGGTAATACTTATAAAGCTAAGTTTAATATTTTAATGTTCCCTGAGTTTATTGGAGCATTAACTATTACAACTTATCATTCAGCCGCTAAGACGATTGAAGTTAATATGGAACAACTTTCTAATCGTCTTAAAGCTATTGCAGAAAGTCATATTTATAAAAAGGCTTAGCTATGGATGCTGTTAATAGTGTTACTAAGGAAATGTTTCGTAGATATTTTATAGCGGCACTTGTTAGCATTGGTATTCCACTCGATCAAGCTAATTTGTTTTGTTGTATGAATCAACGTAGACGTCTCATGGATCTTGGTATTTGTACCGTTATTTCTATGAAGCTTGATGAGTTTATGGAAGCTAGAGTTCCTGATTATAAAGGTTGTATGCCTAAAGATGATTGGGAAACTATTATAAATTATAATTTTTCAGATGATTGAGATATGAAAGTTGTTGTCACTAAACACTTTCCTTTTGGTAAGTTTGTTGCTATTAATATGTTTGCTAGACTTTATCTTAAAGATAAAGATAAATCTAGGCTTACATTAATGATTAGGTATCCTAGTCGATATTTTAAACTCATTCAACATGAACGTTCTCATACTAAACAACAGAATGACCTCTTAGGTATATTCTTCTATATATGGTACGTCATTGAATGGTTCTTTAAACTCTTCACTGAAGGTAAGGCTTATCGTGAACTTTGTTTCGAGCGTGAAGCTAGAGCTAATGAGACTAATGTAGATTCTTATAATGTTATTGTACATTACAAAAATGGTAAAGCTTATACTATTATGCAAGATAGTATTCCTATTTGTACTTACTATGACATTAATGATGTTATCAAAAATATTGATAATATTAAGTATCTTGAGTTTAAACCTTTGAATGTTAAAGGTAGTCTTATTAATCGTAAGTGGGGTAGTTGGTTGAAATACGTATTTAAAAGATAATATGGGTTGATTTCTTATTCAATTATAGCCTATGCTGTGAAGCATGCTATTGAAGCCGCTGGTCTTAATTGACTAGCGGCTATTTTTGTTTAATTTAAAATTGTTATTATGAATTTTGGAAAAGCTATTGAACGTGTTAAGACTCGTTCTTATATTGCTAGACGTGCTAATTGGGATAATGATGTATTTATATTTGCACAAGTTCCTGCTGATATAAATGAAGAAACTATTCCTAAAATGCAAAGTCTTCCGGAAGTTGTTAAACGTGAGATTACAGAAGTTGGTATCACTAGTCTCAGCTATCAAAATCAAATTTGTAAGTTTGATAATGGTGATATTACTTATTATACACCTACTGGTGATGAGATTTTTGCTAATGATTGGGAAACTAAGAGTGATGATACTCTAGCTGAGTGGGAAAATATATGACACCTGAAAGTGTAAATGCTGTTATAGATTCTCCTAAAGGTGCTGTATTATGGAATGAGAGAATTGCTATGTTTAATAAAGCTTGTGCAATTGATCCTCATGATACAGTAGTTGTTGAAGAGTTATCTGAACTTATTAAAGCTGTTTCTAAGATTAATAGATGTCATAATAATGAGCATCTTAAAAGTCTTATGGAAGAAATTGCTGATGTTAGAATTGTTATTGAGCGTATCATGCGTAAATATAATATTAAAGAAGACGATATTGATAAACTCGTAGTGTTTAAAATAAATCGTTTTATTGATCGCTATGGCATCTAAAAATAAAAATGATCAAGTAAATCATCCTAAACATTATACTTCTGATCCTAGTGGTATTGAATGTATTGATATCACTCGTCATAGAAATTTTAATATAGGTAATGCTATTAAATATCTATGGAGAGCTGGTCTTAAAGAAGATAAAGATCGTAAGATTATTGATAAACAAGTTGAAGATCTTAATAAAGCTGTTTGGTATCTTGTAGATGAGATTCATCGTCTTGGTGGTAGATGTACTGTTAAGACTGATTCAATTAATACTTGTTTGCCTATTGATAATGAAAGTATTATTGATGCTGTTATGAATTATTCTAAAGTTGTTGACGGTACTTGTAAAACTCTTTTAGGTGTTGGTGGTAATAATGATGAATGTAGAGGGATATTACGTCGTACAATTGAAGATCATATTGATTATTGGTATAGAGTTCAAAAAGATGGTGGACAAACTAAACTTGATATGTGATGAAATTTGTTAAACCTGTTAGTGTTATTCATACAGCTCATAATCTTAAAGGTGGCTTGCAATTAGCTGAATTTGCTGGTCGTCTTTGTTATAAATCTGAAGGTAAGACTGCACCCGGAAGTTACGTTAAGTTTCTTCTAATGCTTATTGATAAAGGTCATACTTCAATTCTTGAGCATTGTCCTATTTATGTTTGTGGGTATCATGATATGATGAGTATTGAAATGATAAACATTAGACATTCTGCTTTTTCTCGTTTTGTTGCTGATATTAAAGATACAAGACCTAATTCTAATTTCTATTATATCTACACTAATCTTCGTGTTGTATATAATGAAAGTCCTGAATTAGCTAAAGCTCTTATTCAAACTTCTACTATGGAAGGTGATGAGATTTGGAAAGCTCATGGTGTTGCTTGGTTTGTTCCAAAATTCGATCATCCTTTCGCTCGTATGAGTGCATATATAACTACTCTTAGAAGTGTTGTCGATGAACTTGTACGTGAACGTGTTCAATCAGATGCGGTTGAATCTACTCGTTGGTGTGATTATTCTAATGAAGGTAGATTTGAAGGCATTTCTTTCTGTCTTCCTCATTGGATTGAAAATTCAACTTTCAACGCTTGTTTTAAGAGATTCCTTAAAGATGTTGAAGCTATTGAAAAGAATGAAGATAAAATTCAACGTCTTTACGATCTTGAAGATATTGCTTTTTGCTTATATCAAAATGATACTAATATTGCAAATAAGCGAGCATATCATTATATCAGATGTTGCATCATGGATGAGATCTTTTATAATGAAGCTAAAGATGAACTTGATTTACCTGCTCAAGATGCACGTGAGTATTTGTTCTTAGGTGTTAAGAGTGAAATGTATTATACTGGCTTTAATAAAGAGTGGGATAATATCATTGATAAGCGTCTTTATGATAAGTATGGTAAGGCACATCCAAATATGCACACTACTATGCAACAATGTAAAGATCATCTCGATGTGATTAGAACTTCTCAAAAAGCTATTACTGATTCAGATCATGGCGGAGAAAGTGAAAGTGCAGGTGAATAGATTACCAGCATTTATACCTCTTGATATTTATATTAAATATTACGGTAAACCTACTACTGTATTTGAACAAAGTAATTTAGATTTACCTGTAAGTTATTATGATACTCTAACTGAAGGTATGAGTCTTATTCATAGACCTTTTGTTGCAGGTTGGGCTAGTGTTCCTACTAATACTTTATTAGTTAAGGATACAATGGTTCGTTTTAAAGAGATTGAAGATTATAGTCATTACCAAACTGAATTGAATTTCGATGAATCTGTTTGAAATACAAGCTAATATTGATAGGATATTAGAATATGCTGCTGAGAATGGTGGAGATATAGGAGAAAGTGGTGCTGAGGAACTTGCGATTAGTGAAGAAGAACTTGGTGAGAAACTTTATGCTTATGCTTTTGTTATAGATCGTTATAACACTGATATAGCATTACTTAAACAATACAAGCAAGCTCTTGATGATCGTGTTAAACGTACTGAAAAAAAGATTAAACGTCTTAAAGATGTTATAGCTGAATGTGCGTATAAGTATGGTGAACCGGTATTAAAGAAGAATGCTGAAACAGGTATTAAAGAACCTACTGGTAGTGTGTCTCTTAAATATCCGAATATTACTATTAGTGTTCGTAAAGGCCAGGAAGTTGTTACAGATACGGAAATGTTTAATAGCTTTCTTAATCAAATGTATCAATACTTTGAAAATCCATCTGTTGATACAGTACCTGCAAATATTGATGCAATTAAAGGTTTTATTGATGTTAAACTTGATAAAGGTTTAAATCTTGATAAAGCTAATAAGATTAAAGCTATTCTCGCTGAACATGGAATTGCTTTTGAAGAAGGTGATTTCAAATTCTATGTTAATAGTACTAATCTTAAAGAAACATTGAATCAATCTCCTGAAGGTCTTGATGCTTGGACGCTTCAAGAAAAGGATATTGTTACAATTAAGAAATAAACTTCTATTGAAACAAAGTATATTATGCCTTTTGTAAATTATCAAAGACGTCCTCTCGTATTTAATGAAATGGGTAAACCTATTAATGATTTGAGTATGGAGGATGCTATTAAAAAAGCAAATCTTGATTATAAAGTAGGTATTAAAGAGACTCGTGTTCGTCTTGAAGATCCTGCTAATCCGGGTAGCTTTCTGTTATACAAAGTTCCTAACAGTTTTGCTACTTATAGAGAAGATACAAATCATGTATTTGGTGCTGTAGGTTCTAAGTATGAAGTTGTACAGAACTCTGTAGCTCTTGATTTTATTAATCAAATATGTGATTATGATAAGAGTATTCGTATTGAAACTGCTGGTTGTTATAAGAATGGTGCGAGTATGCTTGTAACTGCAAAATTCCCTGATGCCATTACTATTGATAATAAAGATCTTATTGATAAATATCTTCTATTTACCAATAGTCATGATGGTTCTGGATTAATCACGTGTGCTGTTACAAACATTCGTGTTATTTGTAATAATATGCTTAATCAAGCTATTAAAAATGCAACACAACAGTTTTCTTTTAAACATACAAAAAATGTTCACAACGCTATTATGAGTGCTGTGAATAGTATTCGTGCTACACATATCTATCATGAAGCTATGCAAGAATCTATGCAAGCTCTTAAAGCCATTAATATTAAATCTAATAATATGACTGGCTTTGTGTATAATCTGTTTCTTAATGATGAACAACAAGAACACATGAAGCTTAGAACTAATATCTTTGCTGCTGATAAAGATATTATTTCTACTAAGACTCAAAATAAAGTCAAAGCTGTTCTTGATACTATTGAGAATGGTGTGGGTCAAGAGTTACATCGTGGTACTGTGCTTTGGCTTTATAATGGTGTGAGTTGTTATCTGAATAATGTTGTTGATTATAAGTCTTCTGAAGATCGCTTTGAAGCTCTTACTAAAAAAGGTGCTTATAAGCTAAATCAAAAGGCTTATGATCTTGCCTTAACGGCACTAAGAGCTGCATAATGGAAGAAACTAAAACACATACGTGTTATATTGAAGTTGATGGGAATGTGATTACTCGTGATGCAAATGGGACTCTTATTCAAGAATTTACTGGTAATTGGTCTGTTTTGCATAAGGTATATAGATTCGCTACTATGACCGCTTCTGAAAAGCAAAAGTATAAGCGTCTATCTCCTAATCTTTATATTGGTAGTATTAAGTATGTTATGAGACATCCGGGTACTAACAATAGTTTTGTTGTTACTTCTACTCAAATTAAGAAGATTCTACCTTTCATTGTTAATGTGAATAAAGTTAGCTTTGGTGGACTGAGTGAATGTGGTGAAAGTGAGAGATACTATTAATACTTCTAAGCATAGTGTTGTTACAAGTGCTATGCTTAGTTCCGCTCCTGACCACACCATGTTCCCTACTGGGGTCTGGAAAGTGTTACTAATGCTACTATGATTATCATTAAATTGCATCGTTATCATAAGCCGTGATAATGATGCAAATGTTTGATAATGATAACTTCAATAGAGCCTTATAGAGACATTTTCTTTTATGATATGAACTAGTTATCGTCTGCCAATAGATAATCAATATATAAAGCCCGCAGGTGGCAAAAATGGCATTGTGGAGCATTGCAGACCCCGGTAGAGGGATAGATGTGGAACGGGCGGAGCGTTCGCAATGACACGAGCAGGAGTATGAGTAGTATAGATACAAGAAGAGAGAGGACTGACAGTATTATCTGAAAGCCCTCTCTCATTTTTTTTAAGTCCAACAGAAGTCCTTACTTATTTAGTTCAACTATCATCTGTAATATTGGGTTCTGTTGCATATAGTATGTATTGTTCTTTGGTAAATAGAACATCTTGTTGTATTGATTGAATAACGGAATAGTTTTCTTAAATGCAATCCAACGTTTATCTTCATCTTTATATGTACCTCTATCATAAAGCATTTCTTCATCATCTACAATCATTGGAGCAATAAGTGTCCAATAAGCAAGATTAAGAACATTAGACATACTTGTTTCAAAAGGTATAGGTGCCTCCATAGTACGTTTATAGAATGAATAAAGACCCCAAGGTGAAGTTTCATAAAGTTCAGTTTGAACACCATAAATAGTATAACAAGCAAGAGCAAAGAATCGATTTTCATCAAGTTCATCGTCATCATCTTTTGCAGCATATAGACTAGCAGCTACAAGAGATAAACCAACAAGAGTTGTAAAATTAAACATGGCTCTTTTTATATTAGCCTTTTGAGCTTGAGGTAAAGTATTATATCTAAAGTTTATATCTTTGAACCAATATAATAAACCGCAGAACCCATTGAATATAGCTTTAGCTTTAGTAGCAAAATCAATGTCTTCGTTATTTTCTATAGCTTTATCAATAGTTTCTCTATAAGCACTTTTGCCATTAGATAATAGAAAATTTATCATATCCATGTAAGCCCCACTTCTATAAGATTCAAGACGTTCATCAAATACAATTTTACCTACACGTTTACCCCAATATCTAATAAAGTTAGGACGAAGCCATTTACGGAATTGAAGAATAACCTCTCCCCACATCTTACCAGATAACATAGATTTATCAAAAGTATTATAAATACCATGAAGACTATGATTAACACCTTTAACTTTACCTAAGAACTTAGCAAAATCCTCAAGAGTTATATTACTTCCAGCTTTAATTGAAGCGATACCGTCTTTAAGTTCAAAAGCATCATATATAACTTGATTCTTTTCAAACTCAACTCTAGCATTCTTAAGACCTTCTTTATAAGCCTTAGCGTAATTAGATTTCCATTCGTTAGTAAAGTTATTAGCACGATAAGCAATAAATCGAGAAAGATAATCTATAAATTCAACGTTATTGCCTTTAACAGATTCTTGTTTATCTTTATATGCTTTATACTTAGTATAAGTTTCATCATCAACCATATCTCTAAAAAGACGTTCTCTAAGTGAGAATACGAATTGATCATAATTCATAATAGTACCTGCAACAATGCGATGAGTTTGCATAGCTGACAAGAAAGTAGCGAATTGCAAATAATGCTCACCAATAGTATTAGGAGCAAACATCACATTATCCCATTTAGACATACCAAGAGAAACAATATTAGTCTTAGTATCTACTCCAGCTTCAATATGATCTTCAAAAATATTACCAGCTAACTTCATTAAAGCTGCATCAAGATTATTACAAGTATATTCACCAAGTGATGCCCATAATGATGGAAGAGCTTTAATATACATTTCATGAGCTTTAAGAAGTGTAGCTTTAGTAGTAAATTCACCACCAGTTGCTTCGCTTACAATATTGATATGACCTGTACCAATATTCTTTAAAGCAGCAGTTAAGTTCATCCACATAAGAGATTTACTATTAACTGTATGAAGTATATTAAGAAGTTGATCAGTTAATGTATTAATACGATTCTTACCTTCAAAAGCATCATAGAATTTCTTAAATCTATCAAAAGCTTCTGTTTCTTTACCTTTACGAGAAACAACTTCAGTTTTATGAGTATAAAGAGATAGAATCTTATTAATAACATTCTTATTCTTAACACCATATTTACGAGCTTGGAACTCAGGCATAGCAAGAATAGTTTGCAGAAGATTAAGTTCAGGCTCAAAGTCACGATTAACTTTAATACGTTTAAGCTGATTAATATAATTAAGAGTAACATTCATAGGGTCAAAGTTCATACGATCTCTAACATCACCTAATTGTTTATCAGATAACTCTTTATTATATTCGATAATATCTGCAATAGAAGTAATAGGTTTATAATAGCCTCTATGTTTAGCTATTTTATTAGCTTTTTCAATTAGAGCATCATAAGCTTCTTTATTTGTAATAGCGTAGAGATCATACTTAATACGACCTATAACTTCTGGACGATTAAGTGCAGTAGCTTTAAGATAGTATTGAGTCTCTCCACTAAGTGTATTTTTATAATCATCTTCTTGTAATTCGTGATAACCAGCAAGTTGTTTAAGAGCATTCACATGATTAGCAGATATGAAAGTCGGGAAGAAACTAGCAGATCTAACAGTGTTAGGCATTGCAACATCATTAAGTTCTGCAAACATCTCTTGCATTTCAACCATCATATCAATATCAGAATGAGTAAGTTTACTAAACTTAGCGTCTCTATAATCAGCTTTCGCAGTTTGGACTTGAAGAAGAACTCGATTAGTAGTTTGACCTCTAACACTAAGTTTAATATTATTAGCTTCAGCAAATTTCTTACGAATCTTAGATTTATAGACACGTTCAATCAGCTTAGTATAATAGTATGCTTCTTCGGCACTAAGATTAGGAAAATACTTCTTAGGATTACTATATACATCTTCAAGATCAAGTTCAAGTCTACCTTTAACAATTTTGGCAGGCATTGAAACATTCATAGTAGAATATATAGTTTTACCTACAGCACGAACTCTTTTCTTATGTTCTTTCTCAAGTTTAGCAAGAGCATCTTGAGCTTTCTTAACTGTAGCAAAATCATCAGATTCTAATAAAGGTTCTAACTCAGACCTTCTCTTAATATAATCATCGTATTCACGAGCTTTACCAATTTGATAATCATAGTTAGCTTTAGTCATATCAAATGGTGTAGCAAGTTGACAATTAGCTTCGTTAATGAATCTAGCTCTAAAGTCATTAGAACGAGATTGAGAGAAAGTCATATCAGGTTTACCATTAGACTTTTCTTTATAGAATCTATCATACTTCTTAAATAATGCGAATGTACGTTTGTTATTATTGAAAGCAAATTCGGTAGCATTAAGAGTATGGAACTCATATTGAGAAAGAACTGTATCAATGATTGGAATACCACTTTGAGCAGCAGAATCTAACCATTTAATAACAGTAGATAAATCAAGATTATCATCGAGCATACGACGAATGTTCTCTTGAATATCTCTTTCATTTATAGTATAAACACCAATTTCATCAGCATTAAAACCATTTTCAACAAGCTTATCTTGAATATACTTAAATTTAGTATTGAAAGCAGGATTATGACTTCTTTGATTGATTAAGAAACCAAAGTAAATCTTAGAAGCATCAACAACTTTACGTTTAAGAGGCATAATCTCAGCATATAAGCCTTTAAGATTAAGAAGAGCTTCATTAAATTCTGCAACACTATCTTTAGTATTCTGAGAAGCATTTTCAAAACTAGCTTCGTCAATAGGATCTAGATCTTCAATATAAGCTTGAGACTTTATAAGACTACTAAGTTTATTCAGATCAGTAACCCATTGTTTACGATCAGCAACAGTACCTTTAGTCCAAAGTTTAAATATGGTATCAGTATCCATTGGCATTTGAATAGCTTTAATCATATCTTTAACATTCTCTAGTATATTAGCATTATACTTGAATGTTTCAACATAATTAGGAAGACTATTCATATCTCTACCAAGTTTAGCAATTTCACTTTGAGCTTTAGCATCAAGCTTATCAAGATTAGTATTAAGTTCACCCATGAGATTCATTTCATCTCTAAGAAGTTTAGTATTACCAATAGCAGTCTTTTCAACTTCATAAAGAGTATTAATAAATTCAAGGTTTGACATACTAATTCCAGTATTATCATCAGCTATAAACTCTGTATCTAAGACTTTAGAGAACTTAGGAGTTGAGTTATTAATAGTGTGAACAGTAGTATTAAGATCTTTTTTAATACCAATGTAATCAACTATAATATCATTGATACCATCAGCTTGAATTGCACTAACGTTAGTTGGATTTAGCCTTTGAATAAGCCTGTCTAAGCCCTTAAAAAGTTGTCCTTGTATTGTTAGTCGTTTCAATTGAGAAAGCGTCTCTCCGTTGCCGACAAGTGCCAAATTTTGGATTTCCGAGGGCAGTGTATCGGTATCGAAAGTGTCATTGATAGCTGCCTGCAATGGGATAGTAGTAATAGCAGAAGTATCAATAAGACCTCTATATGTATCAGATTCATTACCAATATAAATTGTATAATCAGCGTTACTTGTAGCAGCGTCTATAGCTGATGTAAGACTGTTATGAGTTTCTATATTAGTAACAGATGAATCAAATCTACGATAGAACTTACTTAAAATAGTAGCAAGTTTCTCGTATATTTCTTGAGCTTCAATGTTATATTTATAATAATCATTAGCTGTAGTAAGATATTCAGATTTAAATGTCTTATTAATAGGATAATAGAACGTACAATCATTAATATCAAAACGCTTATAAAGCATACCTTCAGGTAATTGAGCTTTATAAGTCTTCTTAAGACCTGTAAGTTCTTTATCAATTACCTTTTCACGAGTTTTAAGATATATATCATCAGCATAACTAGAATTATTTACATATCTAGTAGGTTCAAAAATCATTTGACCAACGATGTTCCAAATATCATTATGTTTAATACCAATAGCATTTTTAATAACACTATTAAGAGCATCTTCTATATACTTACGAGTTTCAAGATCAACATCTTTATGCCATTCATTAGCTACTGCACTTTTAAGATCAAATACAGCTCTAGAGAAATTACTCTTAGTAATCTTAGTAAAAGTTGGAGTTTGATCTTTAACTTTACTCTTTTTACCATTAGTATCATAAACATATTCAGGTTTCATATATTTAACGATACGAGTATTCTCTGAATTAGCACGAACAAAAGCTTCGATGAAAACATCAAGTTCTTCGTTAGTTCTAAGAAGAATATTATCTTTATTCGCTTGATTAGCATAAAGAGCTTCAGCATAGTTATAAAGAGCAGCATTTTCTGAACGGAAGTTACTACCACCATCAGTAATACCTTGTTCTCTCATAGCTAATCTAATATCTCTATCACTAGTACCGTCGATAGATTCAAAACTAAGAGAATCAAATTGATCTCCCCATGAAGTCTTATAAGCACTTACATAATTACCATCTTTAGTTTTGAACTTACCATAAAGGTCAATAGGAATATACTTAGAAAGATTACGACCAAAACCAAGTTTATTAACCCAAAATGCATATTTAACTAAGTTTTCACCAAGAATACGACAATACTCATCAGGACTATTAATAAGCTGAAAGAATGTATCTCTAGTGAAATCAACATCATCACTTTCCTTAGTTGAAATAGAAATATATCCAGTTCTTACAATAGTACTCTCCATAGTATTAGGAGAAAGCAATGAAAGAATATGATTAGGATTAAGTCTAAGATTACCTTTAGTAACATATTGACCATTTACAGTAACATATCTACCATCAGTAAGTGTATTCTTAACCATAGCTAATTGAATACCAACAGGTAATTCTTTAAACATAGCTATTTTTTCATCATGAGTATAATTTCTACTTTCAAGTTCATTGTACCAATTTTTAAGATTGACATTAGTAAGAGCTAAATCAACAGCACCTTTGAATTTAAATTCATTAGTTTGTTCGTCTTTAACAATATTAACACATCCTAATAACTTAGCACGTTCAGCAAGAAGTGTTTCCGGACTTTTACTGTCATCATTAAAGAAAGGCATTTGTCTAACTTTATCAATAATAGCATAATTAATCAGAGCTTCTCTAAGTTCAGGATTATTAATCTGTTTAAGCTTAGCCATACAATAATTAATCTTATCTTTGAAAGCAGGATTCTCACTAATGAAGAGATCATGAAACATATTAACAGAGATCTCATTAGTAGAATACAATTGTTGTTGAAGAATAGGATAAGCACTATCTTCAATTTCCCAATTGGTATTAACAACTGACGGAAATATAGCTTCAATCATTGATTTATCACCAATTCTAAAAGGGGATTTAGGTTTATCAAGCTGAATTACTTTACCATCAGAATCCTTATTTTCAAGAAGATAATCATTAGCTTTAAGCAACCAATTATCAATGACTTCACCTTTATCAGTAATTGCATTTACACTATAGTATTTATAGAGTAATTCATTGCGCATACTTTCAGGAATACCTGCATCTTTAGCATTCTGAATAAGAGTATTAACATTATACTCAAGCATTGCAATAGATTCAAAGAGCTTATTACTTTCAGAAGTCTTAGGACCAGCACCTTTCTTTTCAGTAATAAGACATCCTTGTGCACGTTTCATAGCATTTACAGCTTTATCAACGTACATATAGTAATCTAAAACTTCAAGTTGTCGATTAAGATAATTAGCATAAGCTTCAAAATCTTCAACTGTATGTTTATAATTTTGACCTTCTTTAAATAGAGAATCAAGTTCAGTAATAGTTTTAGTTTTATTCTGAATCTTACTATCTACTTCGTATGCAGTAACACCAACTTCATTTGCAAGAGCTTCAATAAATCTAGCCATAGCATGAGTTTGTTTCATGTTTATAGTATGACCATGCTCATGAGCTTTAGCAATTGCCATATTACTAAGATTTTCTTGTGCAAGATATTTACTAAGTTTAGTAATAACATCTTTAAGACCTACATTATCTTGTGTAGTTTCAAAATAACTCTTAGCAAAAGCTTTAAGACTATTACCTTTATCAGCAAGAAGTTTACTCATAGTAGCAACAGCGTCAATCATATAATCACTGCGTACATTATGGAAACTAACATTAGTGAAGTTATTAGAGTTTTCAATAGACTTAATTGAAATATTCGTAACAAAATCAGTAATAATTTGCTGAGATTCAATAAGAGCAGAATAGATATACCTATTAGTACCTTCAACTTTAGCATTGCCAGCATTAAGATTAGCATTCCAACTTATAGGGAATGAAGCAAGTAAAGCGGTATTACCAATAGTATATGTATTCATATTAAACCAAAGATTATCTTTAACAGCATCAAGAATATGAGATGTTAATTCAGAACGCTGTGCAGATATAGGCTCACCATTTATATCAGTCCAAGTACCATAATCATTATTATAAAGAGAACGACACCAAACTGTAACGCTATTAGAAGCTACATCTACTTGAACACTATGTTCACCATTAGATAATCTTTCATCTTTAAAGCATTTAAGAATCTGTTTTTTAGCCCATTCAGCTTTATTAGGAATATCTTCATTATAACCTTTAATATCACTGAAATTAAGTCTAATAGGAATAGCAAATTCATCAGACAACATAGTCTGTGTAAATCCCATTATAGATAGAGCATTATCCGCTGCAATGGATTGACCTTTAAGAACTGCAATATTATTATTAATATTACGAATCTTAATCTGATCAATAAGAAAATGCTGATTCATCATAGAGTTATCATAACCAGCAATTCTATTTATATAAGCAGCAGCAGCTTTACTATGATCAAACTCATTGGGTTTCTCTTTATTAAGAGTATTCTTAATATCAGAGTGAATACCAATCCAAGTATCAATTATAGCATTATCCTTAGCAGCTCTAGGCATACGACGATATTCATTAAGACTATTCCATTTTGGAGTAACAGTTTCTTTAATGAATTTCTCGTATTTAGCATCATAATCACTCTTAACTTTTTTAAGTTTAGAGTAAATACTAGCTTTAGTATCATATAATGCTTTAAGTTCTGTATCAGATATAGCCGGATTCATATTTGCAGTATTATAAGCTTCAATCTCGGCAGACTTCAATTCCATAGCTTTAGCAAGTGCATTACGCTCGGATACGTTCTTTGAATAGAAGCGTTGTTGCTGTAAGTTTGCATATTCTTGCTTTAAGCGTCTTATAACAGAATCATCAATACTAGCTTGTGCATTGATTTTAGCATTAATATCTGCAAGTTCGTTAATCAATGGAATCTTTTCTTTCAGATATGTGTTTTTAAGTACATCTTTAGTTTTACTAAAGTAAATATCAGAAACATATTCCAAAGATTGACGTTTATAAGTATCACTATCATTTTTAGTATATTCAACGTATTGTCCATCAATAACGTCAAATTCTTTCATAGATAAGTAGATACTATCAATATCGTAGTCCCAACCAGTACGAGTAACAAGATGTTCAGGAACTATAGCTTGACTAGCACCATTATTCAGAACTCCTACAACTTTAGCGACAAACATAGATTGATGACCCTCAGTAGGAATACGAATACCAAACATCGTTCTAAGATTCTCCGGAACACTATTCAAATCAAGATTACCATTAGCATCTAATTTAAATCGAGAATCCCAGTTATTAAGTATAATCTCAGCAGGATGAAAGACTTTAGTACCATCAGCTTTAGTTTCCCAATATTCACTTTGAAGTTTAAAGTCAGCATTTTTCTTAATTATAGGCGTACCGTTAGCATCTCTTTTAATCGTACCATCTTCATTAAGTTCAGCCCGAGATTGCCAATAATCATCAGAGAACTTAATTTGACCTTCAAGATACATACGTTGAACATTAGCTTGGGTCCCTTTAACAATCCCTTTTTTGTCCAACGTAACAGCAGCGGGTTGTAAGAAAGTATCAGGTTGAATAGTAACGTGAGCACCTTTAAGTTTAAGATTAGTAACACGACGTGTAATACGAGCTAATAGAACTGATTCAATACGACTCTTAATCGTAGGATGATAAAAAGGTATAAAAGGTTTACCATTAACAACAACAGTAGCTTTTATGAAATTTCTATCAATTTCAGTTTCATTAAAATATCTACGAAGATCTGCAAGAACTAAATCAAGATCAACACCGATAACATTTCTGAGACCACCGTCAGTTTCAATTGAAGTATATTTAATATTACCGTCATTAGTAATAGCACCCCAATCAGCCAACAAACGATACATCTCATCATTTGCGTTAGCAGAAAGTAACATCTGATAATACTCAAAAGCTCCTGAACCATCATAAGAATAATCTCCAGTTTTACCTTTACGAACAGTACTACCTATAGTATAATCTCCATTAAATACAAGGTTATCAAGAATACGCTTTTGAAGCTGAGTACCAATCTTATTCTCTTCATCTATAAGATGCGAAGGAACTTGTTGTTGAATATAGAGGTTACTATGACTAAGAGTATGTTTAAAATCTTCAACACCTTTAGGATAACCTTTTAATTCAAGACGTTTGGTAGCTTCATTATACTGAATATTAAGAGTAGCTTTTGTACCATTAGTATAAGTGTATTTACCATTTGCATCTAAAATAGGGAAACCTTTAGAATCAACTGCAATATCTCTAGATATATCAAAGAGTTGAACTTTAGGCATACCACCAACTTTATGACCAGATTCAAAGTTAATAGAATCAATACCTTCTTGTTTCATCCAATCATAAAGAGTTTCATAACCAGTACCTTTGTACATACGTTTGAATATAACAAGGGTACTATTCTTATCTTGATGCGAAAACACAATATCAGTATTAAATCTATTATTAAGCGTAGACTTACCACGTTTATAGAAGTAATACTTTAACTGTTCAACAATACGTACATAATCACTAGGACTAATAGGTGTATCCTCATCAGCAACAATATCAGCTAAAGTTCTACCAGAAGGTAAAGTAAAACTATCATAATCACCCATAGCTTTGAAACGTCTAATACACTCATCTTGTGTAATAACATTGAAAGCATCGGCAGTTGTAATAGTCTTAGAACCAAAGCGTCTATTAAGTTCATCAGAAGTTGCTTTATCATTTGCAAATGGTTCAAGCATCTTCTGTAACATATTGTCTTTAAGATTAACATCAGATACAACAATCTGTGTATATGTAGTATTAGAACGAGTAGTAGAACCCGGTCTTACACCTTGAGATGCACGCTTAGCCCAATCAAGAGCATTCTTAAATTCAAAAGTATAACCAGTGAATATCTCTTGAATAGCTATATCAGCAACATAATGATTACAAAGAAGATTAGAAACAACATAACCCCAATAACGATCATTTTTATAATCTTCAGGAAGCGTTTCATTAAGAGCTTTAAGTTGATTCTTATATGTAAGAGTCGATTGAATATTATCTCTAACAGGAGCTAGATAATCAAAAGCATCTTGAAGATGACTATTGATTCTATCAACAAACATTCGCATATAAGCATTATCAATAACATCGCCGTAAGCAGTATTGAAATCTTCACCACAAATCATAAATGGCTCGAATTTACCGAATGAACTTGCGGCATTAGGATGAAGCTCATTAAAAGCATCTTCGATATAATCTATAATGCTTCTTACAGTAGTATTATCGTTAGCATCAGTGTATCTAAAATTAAGATTACCAAACTTAAAGATATTACCTGTAGGCTTACCATTTTTAAGAAGAGCTTTACCATCCCAAAATATAGGAGCTTGAAGACCTTCAAATATATCTTTATCAAAAGAACGACTTTCATAGAAATCTCTAAAAGCAGCTTCCGCATCACCATTATGATCACTAATCATTCTACTACGCTCATCTGAACTTAAAGAATTAAATTCTTGACGAACATCATCTTCAGATCTAAGAAATTCTTTCTTAATAGAAAGAGTTTGAGTATTAGCATTATAATCAAATAGCAGACGTCTAGCTTCAAGCATCATTTCCATTTCAGTACGAAAAGTATCTTTTACACGTTGAAATAGATAATTAGATTCAAGATCATTAGTACGAGCTATTCGATAATTAACAAAAGTACCATCAGTATTTATAAGTTTAAACGGAAGACTTCTTTTAATAGCATTAGGTTCAGTAAGAGTATTTCCAGTTACAAATTCATATATACGAGACGCATCAGCAGAAGGTAATGAATAACGACCTTGGAATTGACGAAGAATAACATCACGTGTCCAAATGTAATCGTGCATATCAACATAAGGAGTTCCAATACCTTGATCACGATTAGATATACCATTAAATCGAGCATATTGAAAAGCTTTAACAGCTTCAACATTAACAGGATTTACAGCATCAAGAATACGATAACCATTTTCGTCAAGTATAGCATTACCATTTTCATCTTTTCTAAAATTAAAGAAACCTTTACCATCACCACCCATACCATTACCAAGATTCCAAATAAGAGGATGATATTTAGTACCTTTAGATTTTAAGAAATCATTGAAACGATATTTCATGAGTTCTACATTAACTTCACCAATACGATTAACAATACCTTGAAGCATTGATGTAATATGATTATAGAACTCAGGAGTATATTCTTGTTCACCTTGAACATTAATGTAAGACAAATCAACTTTAATAGCCGGATCACAACCACCTACAGTTGCAAGAATATTAATACGACCACGCATATCATCTACAACAGAATCAATTTCATCTCCTGCTTTGAAACCTTCATAAAACAATCTTTTTATTCTACGTGATTGACGATCTTTAGCTTTTTCACTTTGTTTATCAGTAACATTAGCTTTAATTTGATTAAGAATCTTATCAAATACACCGTCAATATTAACAAGTTCAGTCTCAATTTTCTGATATACAAGTTTATTAACTTTATTATCATCATTTCCGTCATGATATAAAGCTTTAATTACATCAAAAGGAACACTAAATTTAATAGATAAATAATTAAATATAGTATTAGGAGACCAATTAATACCAACATTGTTAGATTTATACAGTAAAGTATTTACTTTATCAGTAATAGATTTACCGGTTTTATATATAGCATTGATATCATACTGAACAGCAGCACGACTACCAACATATTGAAATTTATTACTAAGAATACTACGATATTGATTGTAAATATTAGTAGTAGCAAATGATTGACGATTACTCTCTTTAACAGAATAGGCAAGACTATAATCATTTTCTGACATATTATAACTCATAGTCTCACTTTGAGTAACAACAGTCGTAGCCATATCAACAGATGCCATGTACATATTGTAGAATATTTCTTTACGTTCAATAGTACTAGCATCATCATTTGGAAGAATCTCAATTTGATCAATAATAGGTTGAAGCTGACCATTATAAACAGATTCAGAAGTAACTTTAAGACTATTTATAAGCTCTTCTTTATTAGCTGCATAACGAGTAGCATCAATCAAAGAATTCCAAAGAACATTAATATCAAACGGCATTGCTAAACCATATTTATTATAATAAGAAGCAGTACCATTAAATTGAGAATCTTCAAGTGTAGCAAACAGATTACTTTGATTATTATAAATTATTTCTGTAAGCATACGTTTAAATCGAGAAGAAGCAGTATTCTTACGATCAACTTTAAATTGAAGAGAACTATTCCAAGATTTATTGATATTTTGCTCATCAGTCATAGAAGCACCATTGATCTCTCCCATAGTCATGTGGTCTTCAACATCGAAATCATTAATATCAGCCATAAATTCGGCTTTATAATAATTAATAAAACTCTGCCAAATACCTTGATCATCAAGATTATCAAGTTGATCTGCAAGTCTAAGAAGATTATTCATCTTATTTTCATAACTAGTAAGAAGAGCATCATTATCTATAGCTTCATCAGTTGCTCCAGCAGCTTCAAGTTCATCAAGACGATTATTGTATTGAGCTGCAAATCCTAAATAACCAACATCAGGATTATCATTTTGAGCATACTGACGCAATACAGTAGCAATTAAAGAACGAATTGTAACACCATTCTTAAAATCTTTGTAAGTAAGATTTTTGAATTGAGGTTCAAGTCTAAAAGCAATAGCAGCAAAGATACGATTCAAATACATTTGCTCACTATCAGCAATAAAAGGATAACCATTATCATACAGAACTTGTGCTTTCTTAGCAGGTATATGTTTATGAAATGACCTTATTTCCGGCTCTCCCTGCTCGTTTAATGGTATGGTAATACTTTTAGTCAAGCGTTCTATATTATTGCCATAGACGCTCTGAAAAGTGGCAAATTGAGCGTCTGTCAGTCCTGCATTTTGGACGGCACGAAGCAAAACCCAGTCCCCATACTCAGATGTAAACGAAGCAGATTTAAGAGCATCATAATCAGCTTTAGCAACAGCACGTGCTTTAACAGGATCATTAGGATAGAGCTTTTTTGCCCTATCCCATAGATCTTGAAAACACTTACTATCAGTATAGCTATCACCAACTTTAATCTGAGGGATAATATTACAATCTAAACCCATAGTAGAAATTTTATACGTTTAACAAATACGTTTATTAGTTTCATCTAAGTTACTATTTTTATTCAAGCTATCAACTGAATCATGTAAATATTTTACAGCTTCGAGAACTTGTGCAGCTTTGATATTACTATTGGAACTAGTACCAAGTCTAGCCCTACGACGAGGAGTAGTTTGTGTAGGAGATTCAGCAGTAGCGTTTGCATCACCATTCGCAGCTGTATTAACAGCATTTTGAACTTCTGTAGTCGTAGATTCAACAGTAGATACAGCAGACGTTCCGCTCCCTACCACAGTTCCTTCTCTACCGGGGACTGGAGAGTTCATCCGAATACCATAAGTAATACCATCAGGTTCCATATCTCTAAAGTCTTTATTATAGATTCTATTAAGAACATCATTAAAACGTTCCATAAGAGAATCAGTTTTAACTTCAGTATCTTTGAAACCAAAGATCTTCTCAAATATATTAAGAAGAACTCGTTTAAACTTCTCCCAAAACGTAGGAGTTTCAAGATTCTCAGAACCTTTAACACGTTCAGTAGTAGAATGGAGTTCATTGAGAAGTCTAAAAATACGAGGATCGGTTAAAGCATAAGTAACAATTTCAGAGATAGCATCTTTACCATTGATAACATTCTTAGCACCTTTAACACGATCTTTAAATTTAGTATCAATAGATTCAGATATACTAGAGATTTCTTGACTAACAATTTCAATAAATCTATTAGCAATACCTTTATCACTAAGCATATCCTTTAAGAATCTCTCACGATCATTTAAATCAGTTTTACCTGTAAGTTCAGCACGAGTATTTATAACAGCTTGATTAAAATCAGCAAACCACTCTTGCCATTCTTTATTATTATAATAAATAAGAGCTTCACGTTTAGCAAGTAATTCAGGATTATTAATATCTCGATGAGTAGCATTAAAGAATTTCATAATATAAGTATGAATCATCTCATGAGCTAGAGTACGAGTTAAATAACCTTGATGTTCCTTACGATTAGCATGATCATAATTGTAATTAATATCAATCCTGAATTGATTACGATAAAAACCATCATCAGCAATCTTAACAGGATCAGTATAACCTTCGCTTTCAATATTAATCTTAGCTTCACTTACATTATGCTTAATATAAACTGGATTAATACCAGCTTCATATTCAAGTATATTAGCAAGTTTAGAGATACTAGACCAATCTTCTTTATAACGATCAGCATCTTGAACTGTTTTAAGCAATTCAACAGGATCATAGAAACGCTGAGGAACATCAGTTTTAGTATCAAATGCTTTAGTTGCAATAGAAAATTTAATAGGGGCATTTCCAGCAATAGTAACATTACTTATAACATTTCCATATCTATCTTTAACTGAAGCTACATCTGAATATCTAGCATTAGTTGCCATATAATAGTCATATATATCTTCATAACGTTCGCCTGTAACTGGATCTGTATATCCAGTAGTATAAGAACTACCAGTAGAATCTTTAGCTACAGCAATTCCATCTTTAAGACCGAATTGACGAACTAGATTAGGAATTATACTATTAAGTTTATTATTAAACTTTTGAACATCAGCAGGAGTATCTAAGTAATAAACAGTATGTGGATAACTAGGATGATTTAAAGCACCATTATAATTAGCAACATCAAGTTTATTACTAGAAGTATAATGAATAACAGCGTCACGTCCATCAATAGTAGTTTGAATAAACTTATGATAAGCTTCTTTACCTTTACCATCACCAAGAACAGCTTTGAGCATTACATAACGTTTACTACCATCACCATTGTTACCAGATTGAAAATAAATATCATCTTGAACGGCACTACTACGTTCATTACATATAATAATATTTTGAAGTCTATTAGAAATATCAAGTCTAGCTTCGGTTATATTACCAGTATTAAGAGCAAGAATTTCTTTAATAGCATCACCAATATATTTTGTATATTTACCTAATTTACTAATACGAGCTTCTTCTGTTTCATCGGTGATAGAACCCATAATAGTATTAGGATATATAGGGAATACAGTATTAAGTGAATCAGTTTGAGGTATAACAACAACTTCATGACGTCTATTACCAATAAAAGTATCAGCTACATGAGGTGTTGCAAACTTATCTATATTCTGAACAATACCACCAGTTTTAGGATCTCTACCAACACCATTCTCATCAATAGCTAGTATTTGAACTCTAGGTTTACCTTTAGAATCAAGAACATCTTTAGTAGGCTTAATAGAATCTAATAAAGAATTACGATGATGCATAATAGGTAATCCATGTTTAGCTTCATGATCTTCGTTGCGAGCTTCATCATTAATTAGTATTCTACCAGCACTAATATGACTTATTCTAAAAGTATTAGAACCTGTAAAGCGAATATCATTACGAATAGCTTGATTATTACGGAAGATCATTTCATGACGATTAACAGCGTCATTGAAATGTTTCGTAATAGCCGTAGCATTCATAATACTATCCATATTTGAATGATTAATTCTAGAAGCAGGAAATAAATCAGTACAAATTTGATATATTTGATTAAATGAAAGAGCTACATTATCAATAGAAATTTCACCGTCAGTATCACCTGTATATTCAGAATCAACAACTCCAATCATTGTTTGACTATTCATAATATCTTTAATCTGCTTAGATGTAAGATTAGAATACACAAGTTCTTTAAGTGTATCCATTAGCTTCTTAAAGCGATCTTTTCTAAACTGATCAAAGATAATATCAATGTTACGTTCAGAGTTCTCTCTATCTTTAGCAAATATATTATTACGAGGATTAAAAGCAATATCGTAATGATACATGAATCTAAATAGCTCTCTTTGATATTCAGCAAAAGTCTTAGCCATATCATCAGTAAATGCAAATTTACGTGGATAATATACGCCATTTGCACCTTGAACTGTATATGCTATACCATTTGTAATAGTTTCAAGTTTAGGAATAGAACCTAATTTATACTCTTTACCATTACGATTCATTACAACATCATAAGAAGCTCTATTAGGATTCTCTTCTAAATCAGTTTGAACTACAGTAACCTCATCACCTTCTTTAATACCATCAAGTAACTCATAAATACCTAAGTTAGTAGCAGTACTATTACCTAGAATATTCTCAGGAGCACCGTTAGGACTAAAGTTAATATCTAGGCCTTCATGATATGTTTTACCTTTAATCTCAGGTGTACGATTAATAAAATCAAGAACTTGAGCTTCTGTTAAAGGTAAACCATTAGTAGGGGCAACATCTATAAGATCATAAAAGAAACTATAATTATTATAAAGCTCTTTATAAGTAGCATCTTTAGTTACTGCAAATCTAGCACTATAGTAATCACGTCTATTCTTAAATTCATTATGAAGATAATTAGTAATATTCATAATAGACATGATTTCAGGTATGAGTTCTTTGTAGTTATCACCACGATATTCACGCATACCATTAACAAGATCATAATAATTAATCTTATTAATTCTAAAACCACTTCTATCACTAATAAAAGCAACAAGCGTACCAAAGAGATTAAAATTATCAACAAAGATACCACCTAAGTCTTGAGCAATCATAGCAAATTTGTTATGAAGAGTTTCATCAAGGCGTATAGCAATAGCATCGGAATTATAATCTGTAGATTGAGTAAGAACTTGTGCAAACTTAGCAACAAGATCAGATTCATAAACAGTATTCAGAGCATCTGTAAGAGATTGCATATCTGATAACCATTTAGATTCATCTTTATATAAACTCTTAAGATTATCAAGAGCATTGATAGCATTACGACAGTTTTCAGCAGTATTCAATCGAATTGAATTTCCCCCTTCATCGATATTAATACTAACAGCAGCTGCGACTTTCTTAGCAGTTTCAATAATCTTAGTTTCAACACCAGTAAGTTTAGCGTCTGTAAAGTACTTATTCATTAGAGCTTTAATATAAGCATCAGAAGCATACTTACTACCAACTTTAGTGTTTCTAAGTAGCTTTGGAATCAGCACTAAGGCGTTTATCAAATCCGTGTCGAATAGTGCCGAATTTACCCCCTCTTGGCTCATTAGAGACGTTAAAAATTCGAGCATGGATTTAGTATCAATGCCCTCGATTTTGAAGTCTATAAGGGGCTGATTTGAAGCCGTTACAAACTCGATTGGCGCATCATCGGTATTAGTAGAACTTTCATCACTTACAAATTCAGTAGTAATACCATTAGCACTAGAAACAGTCTCTGTAATCTCAGTTTTAGGAGTAATAGTTTCATCAGTAGAACTCTGTTGAGCTTTGTAGCCCCCGGTAGGAGACAAGGACTGGTCAGGAGCGGAGCTTTGTGTTTGTCTAGCAATGAGAATATAATCATCGTTAGGAGTTGCCATATTAGCGGGAGTAAGCACATAACGATTAAGTTGATTCTCAAAACCTTCAATAACAATACCAACATCTTTACGAGGATTCGGAGTATTAAGCACTCTATATTCAACACCACCAATAGATACATACAAAGCATATTTAGGATTCTTACGACCTAAGTTATCTTCTATAGTATTATTGATAATATCAAATTTAGTTTGCATACTCTTAGCTTCCTGCATAATTTTGTTAGTAAGAGCATTAATATCACTCTTTGTAGTTTCACTTAAACCAAAGTGAACATCAGCTAAGAAACTAGGCAGAGGTCTACCACTTTGTTCAAGAACTTGAGCAGTATAACGACTAAGATGCCACAAATAACTATTAAGTTCAGCACTAAGATCACCGTTATTTATGCTAGGTGCATATTCAACTTCTGTTTTAGTAACAGCATCAATCCAATTGAATCTACGACCAAAGAATATATTATCGAATATAGAGTATTTAGCAGCAATACGAGTAACAATCCATTTAAGATTTGTAGTCGTAAGTGTATCAAATGAATTATCTAAAGCTCTATTAGTAGCATCATTAAACTCTTTAATTTCTTCAAGAAGTATTGCATCTTTAGAAGTAAGAGATTTGCTTTTACGTCTATTCTCAATAACGTTAGCAAGAGGTGAATCTGTAACTTGAGATTCAGATATAAGAGCATTATAGAGACTAGAAGCTTCATTGGATAAAGGTTTAATACCTTCAAATTCTCTATAAGATCTACCAAATGTACCGCTACCTATCGGTGCAGCATTTGAATCTTCTTCTGTTGCAAGCGCATCACGTTCTTCTTGTTGTCTCGCTTGACGTTCTTGTTCTGCTTTAAGTGCAGCTTCTCTACGAGCATTAGCGGCTTTAGTGTCAGATTCTTGTCTTTGTAGTCTAGCAAGACGGGCATTATATGCAGCTTTTCTTGTGTCTGAATCAGAGAACTTTGATTCATCCGCTTGTAAAGCTTCAGAAGTTTGATACGTATTAAGTTCATCAGTTAGATCTTTATCAGTAGAGGCTTTGATTTCATCTTCATATAATTTGATTTGATCTTTAATATCTTCAAATCCATTACCATTACGATAATAATCAAGTTCAGCATTAATAGCAGTTCTTCTATTTTCATAGAATCGTTTAGCTTCTTCTGGATTAGTAAGATTAGATAAAAGAGTTCTAGCTTGTTGAGCAGCCTCTTTATCATCTTTATTTAAATTAAGAGCTTCAATGTTTTTAGTTGCTGTATCTCGAATATTACTAATATCATTAAGAGTTTTATTGTAAGATTCAAGTTTACTATTAGCACCTTTAAGAGCTATTTTAAGACCTAGCAATTGCTCAGCAGTAGCATCTTTAGGAGCATTAGTGATTGCATTTTCAAGTTCACTTATTTGTTTCTTAAGACTAGCAATCATTTTATCGTAAACACTTAATGCAGCTTTAGCATCTTCAAGAGTTGCATTATTTTCAGCATAAGTATTTATATCAGCTTTCTTAGCTATACGAATATTATCGTCTGTATATTTAGAATCAACATAATTACTAAGATACTCTTTAGATTCAGCAGCACGCTTTTGATATTCAGCAGGATTAGCTGTAATAGCTTCGAGTTCTAGTTCATTAAGTCTTTTTTGAGCTTCAAGAGTAGCAATACGACGTTGATATTCATAGAGATTTTTGTCGGTAGTACCATTGACTGCATCGAAATGTTTATTGTAAATATCTTCAACAGCTTCAATCTTATTAAGAGTCTGTTCAAAGTAATTAGCATTTGCTAGTAGAGATTCACCTTTATTAAGTGCAATTTGTTCTTCGGCACTAATAGCTTCACCTCTATCTCTTCTATCTTTAATAGATTGAATTTCTTTAAGAGAAGCACTCATATTTCTAAGCATCTCTTTATAGAACTCAAGTGAACCGTCAAGACTATTAGCTGCAACTTGATTAAGAATAGCTTCTTGTTCTTTTAGTTTAGCACCAACTATATCACCTTCTGCAAGAGATTCAACAATACCGTCAAGACCTGAACGCATAGCTTCTGTAGCTCGTTCAATACCTTTAAGATATTCATGCTCTCTTTCAATACCACGTTTATTAATCTTAGTTTCAATAAATGGCATTATAGCTTGCATACCGGCACCACCTAAAAGACCTCCAATACCTTCAGTCCAAATATCAGGATCTTTAAGATAACTACTAGCTCTCATACTAAAATCAGTAAGAGCATCAGTATCAGAAAGTAAACCAAAATCCTTACGAGTTGCATGAGTACCTTCTTGCATTGCAATACTCATAGTCATTTCATCTGCCATTTCAGCAAGAGAACCTCCAGCGAAACCTCCAATAGCTCTAAGAATTTGACCTTTATCAGCATTGGGTATAGCATTTAATGTACGAACTATAGCAAATTTATCACCAGTTGCCATAGCTTTACGAATGTTATCTCTAGTAGCTTTAGTAAGAGTTTTAGCAGTACCTAAGATATTCATCCACTCAACTACATCATAAGCTATATTAGACATAGATCTCCAATAACCTTTAGAAGCTGCATTATCTGCATATCTATCAGCAATACTTTCGATATTAGTATCATTTAAAGGAACTTCTTCTAATCCCGGAGCTTTAAGAATAGCATTACCATTTTCATCACGTTCAACATAGTTCTTATAATTATTAAGAAACCATTCACGTTCTTGTTCATAAGTACTATAGGCTTCACGTGAAGAATCAAGTACTCTACTAATTACAGCAGAACCATAAATATCAGCGATTTTACTAGCACCACTTAGAGCTTTTGCTTTTTGCATTTCATTAGCAATACCAAATACATCTTTAACGTATTTAGATTTACTTCCGAGATTCACAGCACCTCTAAAGGCTTTTCCAAGTAATAAAGAAGCACCACGAGCAGGTAGCATTATACTAGCAGCACTACCTAATATAGAGGGAACCATAGACGCCCAATAACCACCTCCACCCATACGATCTAACAAACTACCATGTTGAGCTTGTTCAGTCATATAAATAGGAAATGCTTCTCTAGTACCTTCATTAATAGAATTACCAATTCGTTCTAAGAAGTTACGAGTATAAGCTTCATCACTTCCCACAAGTTTAGCAGGAAGTGCAAGTATAGAACCTGCACTTTCAATTGTACCTCCAATTATTTCTCCAACAGTTTGAACAAGAGAGTTACCAATACGATTCCAAATAGATTGATTTCTCGCACGACTCTCTACATAATTACGATAGTTACTAGGAGTAATACCTATGCTACCGTTATGCTTTTTGGTAAGATTCAGATATTCGTCATTATCCATACGATTATCTGGTGATTGAGAACCTATTTGATCAAATATAGGTTTAACTTCACCATTATATTGAATCTTGCCATCCTCTCCAAATAGAGGTATTGCTTCATACGTTTTATCGTTAGGCATATTATCTTAACATAAGAGGATCATTAGACCAATAAGAAACATCATAAGCACTCTTTTGCTGAGGAGTAAGATATTGAGTAGGAATGAAGTTTTCTTTAAGTTCATTACCATGATTAAGTTTGTATATCAATGCAGGTAAATTATTACGTAAAGAAACATTATCAGCAAAAGAATAATTTAAAGAACCTTTAGCGTATTCAATATTAACGTAACGATTCAAAGCTGGATTATATTTTTGAACATTAACACTATAAGTACCACTAGGATGTTTAGTAATATTATATTTAAAATCACCAGAGGTTATAGGATAATAGTTACCACGAGAATCAATATTAGTATCATTAGTAATAACATCAAGAGCTTGAGATACATTACTTACCATTTGATCTCCAATAGTATTAAATCTATTTAGAGAACGTTCTTGAGGATTAGTAATACGAGAAAGATCTGCACCAAGCTGTTCAATATTTCCACTAAACGCCATAATCTCATTAGCAGTTTGCCTTTGATAAGCATCATAAGGATTAGTCATAGCTTGATTGTATGAGCATTGAGCACCTTTTCTCATAGCATCTCTAAGAGCCATATTAGCACCATCATCATCAGTATATAATATAGCTTCTCTAGGAACTTGATTATCACCTTGAGCAGGTATAGTAACTTTCAAATATAGACGACCTGTAGCATCAGAACCAATAGATAAATTTCTAGCTGACATCTGATATACAGCGTTATTACCAGAACCACTCTTACGAGAACTAAATATATCTTTAAAATCTTCACTAGAAGTCAAAGGCATACCGATAACTTTTTCTAGGAACTTAGCATTCTCAGGATTATCACCAAGACTTGCAGTAGCAAAATTCCAAATACCAGCGTTATCTTCAAGAAGTCTAGCAACACCATCGAGAGCATCACTAAATGCAGCTTTATTATTACTGATAGGAGTAAATAGAGTAATAGGTGTTGTTTGAGGTTTAATACCTACATTATTTGCAGCAGTTAAAAAGTATCTAGTAAGATTACTTTTATCAACCTTACCTTTATCTATAAATCCAGTATAAGATAAGCTAGCTCTAAAGTCTTTTAGTTCTTCACCTTCACCATAACGTAAGAAAGTATCAATTATATCTTCTGGGCGTTTAAGACTTTTAATAGCAGCTGCAAGTTCATCTTTATTATCTCCTCGATAATAACTTAAAAGCTCAGCTTTAGTATCTTCAATAACTTCACTATGATCAGGATTATTACCATCAAGTTGTCTAAACATTGAATCATAAATAGCATTATTTTGTTGAATAATGTTTTGAGCATCAATGTAAGACTTTTCAGCTTGTTGATAGAGATAACGAGACTGATCATCTTCCGCATCTTCATATTTAGCCATAGTAGCCTTGGCATTATCCAAAGCTTCTGTAGCAGTTTTAATATTTGCATCTACTACAGCAATCATAGCATTACCCGGAAGATTAGCTCTAGTAAAACCAATAGATTCAGTCATTTGACCTTTAATCTTTTCAAGTTGTTCTCTTTTAGCTTTAAGAGAATCGAGAAGAAGATTATCAAACCACTTAACATCAGTTTTACTTTCAACAGCAGTATAAGCACCAATTTTAGCCATATTCAGTAATGAGCTTATATTTTGCTCTGTATAGATTTTATTATAAATAGCACCCATACGAGTTTGATAAGCTTCATCAGATTCATTAGGTTGTTGTTGTAAAGCACTCATACTATTTGCCATACCTTGATTAATATACTTTTGTATAACAGCAGGATCTTGTAGAACAATAGCTTGTTGCTTTTTAGTTAGCTTAGTAAAATCAGAAGATGATAACATACTTTGTTGCATCTTAGGGTCAGTAGCAACATATTGTTTAAGAGCGTTAGTTACAAGTGAACTATTAGTACCACCTTGTTTACTATTAAGCCACTTATCAATTTCAGCTTCTTTAGCCATAGCTGTTCTAAATTCAGGTTTAGTTGATAGAACCGCAGTAAATACTTCACGAATCTCATCTTCTGTTACAGATTCAATTGTACTATCACGAGTAAGAACACCGGAAAGATTACCACCTCTATCAGCAATAATCTTTTGAACAGTAGCTTGTACTTGTTCAGATGTACCGGGAATATTCATCAAATCAGTAGCATCTTTAATAAATTCAGCATTAAATACAGAACGCTTATCAGCTTTCCATGCTTTCATCATTTCAAGAAGCTCTTTTTGATATATAGAACGATCGTGACCTTTACCGAGAGCAGTACCAAATGCAGTAATTGCTTGTTTACCATTACCACCTAGACTACCACCAGCTTTATTAAACTTCTCAAGAATCATAGCTCTATTTGCAGCTTTGTATTCTTCAGGAGCATCACTAGCTTCATTTTGTTGCATAAGAGCATCAAATTGAGCTTTATTACTTAGAATTGTTTTAACACCTTCATCAGTAAGAAACTTGCGAGCACCATCACTAACAGCTGTATCAGCGAAGAACCAACCTCCATCTTCATCAACTTTAGCTTTAATATGTTCTTGAGTTTCATTAATTTTACCTGCAAGAGCTTCTTCATCTGCACCTTGAATCGCATTATATTCAGACATCTTAATAGCCATTTCATTATACGCGTTTTCATTACGAATAGCACGTTCTTGCAGATTATCAGCAGCAGCCGTTATAGCTGCACCAGCTTCTCTAAATGACGTCAAGTCCAGAGGTCTAGCATCAGGTTGCTTGACATAAGTAAGATCAGCATATTTTAGTCTAACTGCCATATCATGTAAGTTATTATAAACAACAATACCCTCTACCGAATTAACGATAGAGGGTGTAGGATTTAAGTCAATATGTATAAAACGTATAGCATTATGCAAAATTATAATAGTAATCCGGCATAGTAACAGCATCAGGAACAACAGAACCTCTTCTGTTTAAACGTTTAGTACGAAGTGAACGTTTAGGAACAGTAGAACCGCCTTGAATCTTTTTAAGATCTTTAAGACTACTAATTCCAAACATTCGAATAAGAGTATCTTTAGGCATATTATCAAAAATATAATCTCTAGATTTATCATCTTTAAGAACACTAATAAGATTAGCAGTTTGTAAGTTCTCCATATCAAATTTAGATTGATAAGCAGTACCAATAGAGCGTCCTAAACTAGCAATCATATCGCCAATAGCAGCTCCTTGTTGACTTCTACGTTGAACAATCTCCATTTGATGATTAAACTTATTAGCTTCATTCTCAGCTCTAATTTGACTATTTCTAGCAGCAATTTCAGCGTTAGCCATACGAGAACGATTACGAAGCTCAACTTCTTTATTATGTTCATCTTGTTTAACTCTACTACGCATACGAGAACCTTGAGTTCTAGCAAGCAATATAGACTGACGAGCAACTTGAGAATTAGAACTGTTACTTGTAATATATTTCTCAAGACTACGAACAGTATTATTAATATCTCCAATTTCAGCGTCAGTATTTATATCAGTTTCTAGTTCTATACGATCCATAAGAGGAGTCTCAGGGACTCGCATACTTTCCATGCGATCAATTAAACCTTTATTAGTGATAAGCTGACTTATACCACCAATAAGATTACCACCAACTTCAGAAACAAATCTCGGACTTATAAAACCACCACCAGCATATTTGCGAGTTCTACCACCACAACGCAAATCTTGTTGAATAGTAGTTAAAGGATTTTGAATTTGAGTTTTATCGTTAGATGTAAAAGTTAATCCTTGCTCCTGAATAGTACTGCCACTATCAATCCGTTTAATACCATAAGTAGAAACAGGGCTATCAACAATTTGACCACCATCATAATACTTTCTAATTTTACCTCCACAACGCGCTTCAATAGGTTCAGCTTCCATACCGGATTCAGCTTTCATACTTTCTTGAAGATTATAGAGTTGTGCAAGTTCATTTTGAATTGCAGCAATTTGTACATTAGTTCTTTGAAGATCAGCATTAGCTTTCTCAGCATTACGACCATTAGTATTACGATCAATTGCATAAGTACTACGGTCAGTTAGAGAAAGCATTCTACCAAGCATCATAGATTTGACTGGAAGAGAACTTTCAAGATAACCTTTATGTTTCATAAGAGGTTTAGCAAGATCAGCAAATGTAGTTCCATTGTACTTTAAAGTATCAGAGAATACATAAGCATTATCTGCGTCAGTCATAAGAGCTTCACCTCCTTCTACTTCTGCATTAGGTCCATAAGGAACACCACCTTGTTCATGAGAAGGACCATTAACTTCTGCGGTATTAGAAGATGTTTCTTCAATCATACCACCGTCAGCATAACGTTTAGTTTTACCACCGCAACGTTTACGTTTAAGTCTTCCACCACAACGAGCAGCAATTCTACCAAAAGCAGAACTAGGATCAACATCACCAAATGGAGTACCTTGAACAGTAGGTTGAACTAAGTCACTACCAAAGTTAACATCGTCTTGATAACCGGTAACATCTGTAATATTAGAGTCACCATACATATCAATAGCACCTTCTTGTTGAGCAGTGTTGGATAATTTAAGTTCATCTTGAAGAATACGTTCATTGGCTGCAACAATCTGACGTTGCCTATCAGCTTCCTCAGCAGCTTTCTTAGCTTTACGTCTCTTCTTACGACCGGTAAACAATCCAACAATACCTCCAACCAATGCTCCAATAGCAGTTCCAATACCAGGCATCCATGAACCAATTGCAGAACCAGCTAAAGCTGTAGCACCTACAGCCGTTCCTGCCGCTGTTCCAATACCACCAGCAATAGAAGCTGTATTACGAACTGTAGCTCCTTGAATACCTTTCTCGGCTCCATAACTATGACCTTGAACATCCCCAAATCTATCTCTAAATGCAACTTCACCTCCACCAGCGTATCTACGTCGATGAGGGTAAGCTTTAAGAGTTGAAATGTTTTTAATCATACCACCATGTTTTAATTCATTAAAATCAATAACATCAGGAGAATCAATCTCATCTACTTCACCCCAATAGTCTTTAGTAGGAGTCCAATCCTCAAGCATTTTAGCTCTTTCTAATGCTTGTTTAAAACCGTTAGCATTATTATGCTTTTGAGCTTTATCTAAAGTTTTAACAGCATCATCAAGAGACATTTTATTTAGTTCTTCAAGTCCTTTACCTATAGACTTAAGACCACTATATTTAATAAGATGAAAACCTATTTGAGCTTCGGGACTATCAATAAGATTATTATCTTTAAGAAACTTCTGATAATATCCCCAAGTAGTATCATCACGATAGATATTCTCAAAAGGATATTCACCTTTAGCTTTAGCAGCTTTCTTTTGTTCATCAGAAGATGGACCCATCATATCATAATGAAAGATACCTCTAGTATAAGGACGAGCAGAGAAAGCTCTTTCAATAACATGATTCTTATAATCCCAAACATCTCCTTTAACATATTTGCTAACAGGATAAGTTTCCACATGAGTAACACCTAAAATAGCTCTCGCTAAAGTATCATTAGCTCCAAGTTTACGAGCTATATTGTAAATAGCAGAAGCATTATTATGATTAAATTTAGGAATACTCTTGTACTTAGGTTTAGCTTTATTTTTATCAGGCATATCACAAGTATTAGCAGAGTGTTGCTCCTTACCACAAGCTCTTTCCCTACCGGGGTCTGGAGATCGTTAAAGAGCAACACTAATTATAAACGAGTATCTTTATCAATCATAACTTCAATATTAGTAAGTCTTAAATCAAGTTGAGTAGCATCAGGATATTTAGTAATATCATCTACATAATCATCAGCTTCTTGACTAAAGAACTTATTCTCATATATCATAGTTATATAAGTCCAAGCATTATGGAATTTAGCAATATCATACCAAGGCTTTTGATATTTAGCTGAAAGTTCAATAAGAGTGTCAATAGCATCTTTATCCATAAAATTAATAAGATTAGGATTAGGATTCCATTGATCATGATCATTCTCAACGAAATCTTCAATGCGATTCCAAAGATAACGACCAGCTTTATATTTAAGAGTTTCATTATCCCACCAAATAGGACTAACACTCATAGGCATAAGACCTGTACACTGAACATCAGTATGAAACATCAACCAATCAATAGTTTTATTATAGAGATAACGTATATTATCTTCATTATTCATAAGACCATTAATAAGCTGACTACGCCATTCAATATGCTTAAAGAGTTTACTTATAGTAGGTTCGGTAGCATAAATGAATTGAACAACACTAGGATGAATAATATCATCAAAGTAAATACCTTTATTCTTAGCATCAGTCTTAAAAAGAGAACTTTTAGTTATATAGAAGATTCCATGCCGGTTAATGTATGAATAATCTCCGATATACGAGTGAAAAGACGTCCATAAGTTAGTCTTTAATGAGTAGGAGATAGAATAAGACTTATACAAGTCAATAGCACCATTTTTATCTATAATCTTATTAGTGAATATAAATCTTTGGTGCATTTCATCGTATGTAAAGAAACATCCACTATGCGACAATGGATTAGTAGCATTAGCGTAGATATGCTCTTTAAACCATTCTTTGAAGCCCAAATCGGACAACTCGCTTACGCTTTGATCGTTCTTAACAAGATAAATCTCACCCTTTTCGACATCACAAACAAGATAACCACGATGCGTAATAATAGCACTAAAACGATTGTTACAACCAATTTTACCAGTAGTGCTATAAATAATTTCTTTAGGTTCACGTTGAAACAAATCAGAAGTACCTACATAAGTTGTATTTTCATCATTGTTACCTAGAGTATCTTTAATGGCGGCTACAAGTAATGTGTATTGTTGCTGAATATATAAAGCAATATCATCAGACAGAACATTCTCGATAGCACCCTTTTGAATTGAAACATCTTTATAAGCATCAGCTTTATATCGACGCCAACCAATATCAGTAGATTCACTAGGATTAACATCTGAACGTATAATACGAGAAGGAAAAGTTTTAATATCGTCAATCTTTTTAATGATAACAGCATCTTTAAAACCATCCCAATTCATAGAAGTCTCATAACACTTACCATCCTCAGTATTCCAAAAGTTATCAATAGGATAACTAACATGACCTAAGTTATCAGCTTCTTGATAATAATTATTCTTAGGAGCCCAACGAATAGATTTTTCAATCTCATTTTTTTCACCGATAACACCAGTATTAGAGATATTACGTTCAAATATTTTATAAGCACTACTATTAACTCCAAGTCCATCATGACGACATTGAAGATTCATACGACTAAATATGAAATAACTAATGATAATTCTATGACAATTAGCAATAGTAGCACCGGCACCTTCATGTTGGAAACCAGCAGCAGGAGCAACACAGCGTTGAGTTATAAATGCAACAAAAGTATCACCTTTAAGATATTGAGCTTTTGTACTAGCAGTATATGTTACAGGATGATATTCAACTCTAACAATAGGAGATATACATGAAAGATTTTGAGCATAAACATCAATAGTTTTGAATATATCATCAGCATTACGATCATTATAATAACAATCTATAATTGCACGATTATTCTCAATAATAGAATACCATTGAAATCTAGCAACTTCTCTATCAGTATCATTATCTTCAGGATCAGGTCTATCATCACCTTTCCACTCACCAGCAGCAGAATAATCTTTACATATTTTGTTATATTCAAATCCAGGATCTAGTAAGTCACCATTGCTATAAGTAATAGTAACACGTTGATAACTCTTATTATTCCATTCATTTGGATAGTATTTACTATCAAACATAGCGTTATCATCGAGACCATCGTTTTTACTAAATTTATAACTAGAATCAGCAGCTATATTTGAAACAGCTGAATTATTATTAGCAATAAATTCAGGTTTAATAGTAGGTCCGTTAAGTCTACTATTAACAATAAGTGAATCAGAAAGAAGAACAGATTGAATTAAATCACCACCCTCATTCCATAGATTAGAACCTTCACCTTTTTCGTTTTTATCATCATTTTGTTGACGATTAAAACAATGCGCCCAAGTCATACGTTCATAAGCACTACGAACACTATAAGCTTTAACTTGTGGCATAGTCTTTTTTTCAATCAGATATTCAAGAGGATATAGTCTATATCTATCACGAGAAGCAAAAGCACCTTTATAATTATTACCAACTACATTAGAATAAGCTAAATCTCGAACAACAAGTGATTGACAACACCAATTACTATTAGAACTATTAGGTTGAGCCATGTAAACAACCCAAGATTTAATTTGTTTACGAGCAACAACTCCAACTTCTTCAAGACCATCAGCCGTTTCAATTTTAGTAGTATCTTTAAAGAGTTTAGAAAAGAAATCTGTAGGATCGAATTTAAATCTAAACATACGATGTTTAACAGCACCATCACTACCGGTCATATTGAAGTTAGAAGTCTTGAAGTAATAACTATTCTTTTGAGTATTATAAATAGGATAAACATTAATAAGTTTACCTTTATAATCAATAAGACCTAAATATAAAAAGTAATATTCATTATCTTTGATACAAGTATCATTAGAAAGATCTTTCTTTTCAAAGTCATCTTTATCACCAACAGATTTGAATAATTCTTCTTTAATTTTAATATTACCAGTACCATTAAGACCATTAGCAGTACATAGATTTTTATCTTTGATATACTTGTCAAGACCAGTAATATCATTCATACTAACATTAGCACGAATAAGCTGTGAATTAAAATTAGTATGAGCTTGATCTTTAATATATGAAATATTACCAATTACAATATCATTAAGAGTAACTGTGTTTAAACTATTGATACCACTGATATAAACAGTTGTACTATTTTTACCTTTAATATCAATATTTTCATACTCGTAAGCTTTCTCTTCATCTTCACCTTTATAGATAATACCAAGTTTACATTCATCAAACTGAGAATCTATATTAGTAATATCAATTTGAAACTTACGAGACGTAAGCTGACCAGCTTTAATACTTTCATTGTATTTAGGTGCAGCAAAGTATGTAGGAGATAGCAAAGAATAGTCAGTATAATCTCCGGTTTTAAGTTTATATGCAACAGCAAATTGATATGAGCCTGCAAGTAAACCACCACCATCAATAGACTGAACTATTAATGTAGGATATTCAACATCAGGTATAAGATTCAATAGTTTCTCTTTAGTTAAATCAGTACCTAAACTGTAAATAGTCGTAGTATTATCAGAATAGTCTTTTGCAAGATTATAGTCATCACAAAAGGTATTAAGATTCATCAAACGAGTTTCATTAGCAGCAGTTGAATTACCTTCTGTAAAAGTAATAATCAGATGATTATTTTTGTTATAAGAATAAGCACCAGTAATAGGACGATCTTCACTGAAGTTTAAAACTGTACTATTATCAACTAGAGGAGCTTTATAAATAACATCTGAATACTTTATATCACCTTCAATAGTTTCATCACTATGCCATATAATGTAGTCTCCGTCAGGTACACTAGGATTAACACCATTTCTATTAACGAAAAAAAGCACCACTCCAACGGGAATCGGAATGGTGCCAATACACTGACCATAATCAGAATAATCATGATGTTTCTCAAATCCATTTTCATTGATAAGAGTCTCACCATCCTCGTTATATAGAACATTAAGTGCATAAGACTTAGTATCACTATTGACTAATGATGGATTTGCTTTAGGGTAAAGACCTGCGTTTACTTTCATAGCCGTTCACATAATGATTTTTCATATTTAAGAAGTTTAATAACGACCTACTACAATCATCACGTTTATCTTTAGTAAGCCTATTACAAGCATTGCGAACTTTAATTTTAGCATTATCATAAGCAAGTGCCGGATTAGTATAAGGATTACTATCTCTAAGATTTAAAACTGGATGCCTGTAATTACGTTGAAGAATACGCATCATAACAAAGTTCTTTAGAGCATCAATAAGAACATCATTATTAGGTATAAGAGGAACATTGATTTTAAGAATCTCGTCAAGTGTCATTGGCAACCCGTGAAATAAGATGCCTAGCGTGCCTTTTCTGATATTCAGATGCAAATACGACCCGTTAATCGAATACGTATATAAACTGCCGGAGATCGTCCGTATGAAGTCAAAAACAACATTTTCTGTAAGGTTTACCCCTATCGGGAATGAAACGGCGAGCGGTATATAATTTCCATCATCATGCTCAAAAGGAGCAGGATTAGTAGTAAAATCCGCACGTTTACCATTAATTGTAACAAGACGTATATTCTCACAACCCTCTGGAATCTCACAACGATACTCATCAAAGTCGATAACTTTACCAACGTTAATAAGATGCTGTTGAATATTTAAATCAGCAAGAGCTTCACATATCCAAGTAGGAATACGAGTCATAAAGTCCATAGAATGAACATCATAATCTTCTATAATCCTATGAATAACAACACTAGAACTAATCAAGTTTTGGTCTAATGTATTCATCTACTTCATTGTTTTTAATACGTTCTCTTTTGCTTTTAGTAGGCGGATACCTATCCATAATAGTTTTATCATGTTCAATCATGTATTTGAGTTTAGCATCAAATGCAAGATTATCCGCTTTAATAACTTCTTCTATAGATTTATGCCTAAGCACCTTATCACTAGTCATAATGTTTACATGACAATGATTAGGTTTAAATTTATAGAATATTTGATTAGGTACAACATCAACACCCATATTATGACGTATCCATTTACAGAACCAATAATACGGATTATCAGATTTAACGTGCCAATTCTTACCATAAGGATTAAGAAAACTTTTAACTTCAATACCAGCAGCAATCATCTCATCTCTAAGACGAAACGAAGCAGCCCAATCAACAGATTCTCTAGCAACAGCACGTTGAACTTGAAACTTACCAATGTAAGTACCTAAAGAAACACTATCACCACGAATAAGATTCTCAATTAGAGACTTATTAAGACCTCTTTGTATTTGATTAAATATCGGATAAGGAATACGACACATCCAATCATAATATCTAATAATAGCAAGAAGTTTAGGAATACGAATTGTAGATAGATAAACAAAACGATTGAACGTAATACGAAGAGATACCGCTTTAGCTTCGTCACTCCAATTAAGTTTACGTAAGAGCTTAACACCTTTAACTCGTTTACCTAAAATAAGATCATCAATAATCTCTTTAGTTATTCCATTCGATTCAAGAAGATTCAGATTCGCATAACAGATATTAGCTAAATTATTACGTCTAACATAAATGTTATGAAGATCAGTACTTAATTTCTCGATAGTGTTGTAACATTGTTCGAGATAATCGTGGTAATAGTGCATGGATTCCATATAGTTTATTCTACTTTATTATGGATTAAACGTTGAGTACCATTAGGATCATTAGGAGCATAAGTTGCATCACTAATAATCTTAACTTCGTGTTCTGTAGGCTTAATACCAAATTCAGTTCTAAGAACCTCATAAGTTATACGTTCTATCATATCAGCAGGAAGTGGAAGTTCAATATCTTGACCATCATCTTCCATATACATAGTGATAACCTCAGCAGGATTTTCAGCTACATACACGATTGTTACAAACTTATAATTTTTAGCATCAATCTCAAAGTTTTTGAGAGTATTTTTGATAATAATTTTAAGTTTACCATTAACGATTTGATACACTCCCCAAACCCCAGTAGGGGAATAGACTGTGGTAAGGAGCGGAACTACGCTATTATTAGCGTACTTATATGTAATAAGACTCCCGTCATCATGTTGAGTATAAACATGAAGAAAAGGTGCATCATTAGGCATACGTAAAGGTGTAGGAACTCGATGCTCAGTAGTAAGAACCATATCTTTAGCACCAATTCCCGCATATGTGTTTTCTATATCGGTAAGCGGAACGCAGATAAGAGGAACATTAAAGCTAACTTTAAGCACCTCATCTACACCATTGCGCTCAATACTCTGACGAATAAAAGTAGCAAAGAGTGCCTTACAAGCATCTTTAGCTCTCTCTTGAATGCTATGATCACCGGGCTTACCTAATATATTAGAAATCTTACTTCCTAATTGATTAAGTGTTGCCATAATAATACATTAAACAATTCGCCAAGATTTATTAGTAGTAATACCAAGCTCCTTAGTTTCACCTCTAGGGATAAATTTAAGAAGATTAGTAGACAATTCAAGTTCAGGAGTATCAGAACCACCTATAATCATAATAGGACGATTCTTAACTGGAACAACCCCGTGCCACGGACCAGCATTAGTATACCGGTTAGTAACTCTAATAACGTTCTTTTGATTTTTGAAACCTCTACCACACCTTGATGGCAGACTAGTTCTTGCGTAAATAACAGTCATGGTATTTTAGTTTTTAATGGTATCTTCTGTCGCATCTATAACCATAGTCATATTGCGAGAAATACGATTGTGATTTTTCCAGAATGTTTGCATCATTTCAGCGTCAGGTTCAAAGTCAAGCTCGAACTCAGTACTAAGAAAGCCAATAGGCATATCAGTTTTCAAGTCACGAATAAGAATGCTAATAGCAGTATTACATCCACGTGAACGAAGATCTCCAACATACATATTAGAATGATACTTTGTCAAAGCACTCATACGGAAAATGTACTTACTATCTCTGTATAAGCGTAGAATAGTATAAGGCATAATAGAAGTAAGAACATTCTTATAACGATTTTTATAAGGATCAGTAATACTAATATCGTAATCTTCTGCGATAACAGTAAACTTATCCATATTGATACCATTACAGAACTTACCACCATTATGAAAGTATGCAATGTAAACACCTTTAGCATTAAGAGATTCTCTAATGTTTGAGGCTATTTTGTCAAGTTGCATCCAACATTCTGCTTTAGATGTAAGAAGATTAGTAACAACCTTACGTCTCTTCTTAGCAATCCATTCTTTTACGAAGACAACACCAATAGATGAAACAATAACACCAATCAAGTTCAATATAGCAATAAAAATACCACTCATTACACAACGTGTTTTATAATTCATACTTGCGTGTTTGAATAAGTTGCTATAAACAAAAAAATCCGACTACTAGCGGAACCAGTAGTCGGATTAGGAATAATTAAAATTGCCTTGATATAAATAACACCTGCGACCAAAACTAATTAGATGAATCTCTGCCAAGGCACTTCATCGTCTTGAGCTTTAATATCAGCTAACCATCTTTGGAAAGCAATACCTTCGTAACCGTCAGGATCACTAATGTAAAGATAAGCATACATAGCACATTCATGATGTTCGGTAAACAAACGACCATAGAAATCTGCGTAAGCCATATTCATTACATACATAACATCATACCAGTTAGCGTTATGAATATCATTCATCTTGTATTTATGCCAAATAGATTTGACTTCATCAAGACTATAATGGTGAGTAGTACCATTACGATTCTTCATACGTTCAACAGCCCATTCACATAGGTCTTTAGTAAAATGTTTTCCGTAGAGTTCTTTATACTTTCGACAATCCCTCTTTCTTACATCTTCACTTTCGTGTGGCATATCACTATGCTCATGCGGGTCTTTCATCATGACTTACATTATTTTTAAGAGAGTTATCAATTTCACGTTTAAGATTTTGAAAAGCAGTAGCTTCGAACTCAAAACCAAATAGATTCACAGAACCTTTAGCAGTAGCTTTAGAAATAGCTGCATCAAGATAGCTATTAACTACTTTAGGAATCTGCTCATCAGGTATGAACTTAGATAACTTAGCCAACTGAGGCTTAATAATATAATCAAGTGTAGGCTCTATAATAAAATCTAATTCATTCAGAAGATTATAAGTAGAAAGGTCTAAACCAAAAACACTACCCATAAACTTTCCGATACCAGAAGTAACAGGAATCTTAATCCCACCTCCAATAGTTTTAACGATTGGTGTTAGCCATTTACCAACAGCTACTGCAACAAGTTCTGCGTTAGTCATACTACTTCAAGATTAAGCTTGTGGAGTTGAAGTAGAAGCGTTAGGATCCGGTACAGCAGGACCAGCAGCACGAACCGCTAACTCAACAACCGGACAAATCTCCGCAGCATTGATCTTTTTGATGTATTTAACGAAATTGCAATTTGCATAATCAACAATTCGTTCATCAGCAGATTCTCTACGTTCAGCCTCAAGAGCAATAGCAGCTTTGAAATCGTGACGAACATCACTGAACTCACGAGCGACTTCTTTCTTGAAGTTTTCAATATCCTGTTTGTTAAGTGCAGATTCCTTATCTAAACGAGCAAGAGTTTCAAATGTAATCTTGTCGTTAGCTTGACGAGTTTCACGTTCTTCTTTGATTAAAGCTAAAGCTTCTTTAAACGTGTTTATACCTACATTATCGGCATAACGTTCAGACTTCTCTTTAGCAAGTTCAGCCATAAGACCAGAAACTAATTGAGTTTCAGCAACAGCAGTAGCTCCAGCAGCAACCGAACCATTACCGTTACCTAACCAATTTCTCAATCCAAGTCCTGCAAAAGCAGCAAGACCTAAAGAACCTGCAACAGTGTTGTAGTTAATTTGTCCTTTCGGAACTTTAACACCAGTTTCGTTTTCAGTATTCATAGTATTAATTTGTTTTAATGCACCTCGACATTGAGATGCACAACAAATATATTACTATTAGTACTGATAACAATGAAATGATTTATAACATGAACATTAATACTCAATAGTTGAACATTATATTCAACGTTTCTTCTTAGCGATAGCTTCGTCAATCTTTGCATTAATAGAGGGAACACTAATGTAATTCATAAAAGTTACATAACCAATATGATATACGTCAGCAATTTTATTCTTCTAAATCCAACGATAACTTCTATCATCATTGATATAAGTTTTAGCAATCTCTTGAATATCTCTAATTAATAAGAGTTTATTCAAATTAGTATAAGTCACAGGTGTCATACCTAAAGGAATTTAAATCATTAATAGAACGTTTAGTCAATGATTTAAGCGAGCAATGATTTTCCTTGATATGACAAAAGAGAGTACTACGCAATTTAGCAGTAGCACTCCTTTAGTCCGCGATCATACGCTTTTAGAATCAGCAAAATGCCGTTTTATAGCTTTGAGTATGGGTTTGATAATTAAATCATACCCAAAGGTACATATCAGAAAAGATAGCAGCACTGTTTCCAGTGAAGCATCTAATTTGTATAAGTAAAGCACTATAGTTGCAATACCTACGATTAAGCTAATAAGAGACTTGAAGTATCTCGGTAGTTTCTTCTTAGCAATCTTAGTAGCAATCTCATTAATACCATAAGTAGCTAAAAGCACAATAGCGATAAAAGCAAAGCTTATAGAATTAAAGAAATTAAAAACAATTGTTTCTTCCATAACTACATCATTTGTGCTATAATTGATATATAACATTCAAAAGGTGTATTAGCTCTATCATAACCTGTAACAGTTATATAAGCACTACCAGCACACATCCAAATATTATCAATTTTTACTATAAGATTAAAAGCTTGTATATTAGTAGATATATACTCATCATCACCCTCAGCTGACATTATTTTATAAATACCTTCAAAAGCTATTTGCATATCTATAAGACCAGATGAATTAACCATTAAACGAACTTCAACATCACGATCAATAAATTCACCGTATTTAGGATTTAAATCAGATAATACAGCTTCAGATGCAATACGAATATTGCTTATAGCGAAAATAGCTTTACCACTTTTTTGACCAATATTACAAGTTTTACTCACCCCCCCTCCTGCTACAGTTATTATACCATTTCTAGGTAATCCAGTATTTGCAGCAGCTGTAACGTCAAAACTTCCGTTATTTGAACCTCTTGCTGGAGTAATTGTAATCCAATCAGGTTTTGCCATAACTAAAATATTTAAATTTGTAACAAATTAGAAAGCAACAACGAAACGATCACAAGTAACTATACTTCTAATACGTTCCTTAGTAGCTTCATCGAAATCAATGATATTGAAATTAATCAACATATGGTTATCCGGATACATAGTCATAAGACGATCATTAATCTCATAAACTAAGGTCTCATAAAACGGAGTAACATCTAGTTGAGTATTCTTTTTAGTAGAATTAAAATCAATATCAGTAAACAATTCGCATAAAGTGTCAGCATGACCGATAAAATCTAAGGTAATTTGCATATTAAATGTAACTACTTTACTAGCATTATTAACACGTCTACCTTCAAGCGATACAAACATACAATGTTCAGATTCAGTAACATTAACTGTATTATTGAGTTCTTTTTCAATAACAGACGAATCAGCCATTGTACAATATGCGATACCTTTAATTCCTATAGCATTAACTTGTATAGTAGTCCATAAGCCATATTCAGTACTCTTTCGACCAAAGTCACCTATAACAAGTAATCTTGCGTCTTGATTAACCGCAATAGTTTTAGATAATCCTCCACCTGCAACAGCAACAGAACCTTGTCTAGCATCACCCTCATTAGCTTGAACAGTGACTTGAATAGATCCATTACCATTACCAGAATTAGGTGAGATATTTACCCAATTAGGTTTTGACACATACAAATAGTTTTAGTAGTACCTCTAAGACTATTTGTATAAGTCTTAGAAGATACTAACGATTAATAACACGTACACTTAATAATATCCAAGGTATATCAGGTTGTCCATCACCGTATATAGCAAGATTATTTACAACTCCTATAGCAGCGTTATTTAAAGTTACAACTATTGCATTTTTAACAGCATCAACTTCAAATTCTATGGCATTTGTAAAGTTAGCTTTAACTTTAACTATTTTCTGATTACCAATATAAATAGTTGCAGTATCATTAACTAATACTCCTGTCTCTCTAGTAGCATAAATAACTTGCGATTTATTTCCGATTTGATAACTACCAAACGGAGGGAACGTCCATTCTCCACTAGAACCTGTAGTACCTTCGGCATTAACTATAGACATAGGATCAGGATTTCCGGGAATTTGTGTTATATCAACACTTTTAGAAATCCCCCCCCCTTAACAGCTATAGCGGTACTACGAGGTTTCATTTGTGGATTCCTAGGAGCAGTAATATCAATTGAACCATTGTTACTACCACTGGCAGGACTATAATCAACAAAATCTTTCGTAGCCATATTTAATTAGATATTTGTTTATACGACAAAAGGTCTAATAGGTACCTTAGCACCTATCAGACCCATAATCAAATCAACAGACGACTTACGAAATAGTCCAAGCGGTATTCGTAGTAATCTTTATCTGTTTAGTTTCTCCCGCAGCAGCGAAAGTCAATGCAGTCGGAGATACAGACAAGGTAGCATCACCGGCAGCTTGAGTTACAGTATATTTCTGACCATTAATAGTAACATGTCCGGAACGAGTATTAACTGTCGGATTAGCAGCAGCAGTAAACGTAATTTCGAAAGCGTAAACGTTATCTGCCCCCGGGTCACCCTCAATCTCAGCACCAGAGTTATATTGTTGTTTAGCTACAACCAATTTACCGGCAGTCAACCAAGAAGAAGCGTCAGAATCAACAGCAAACGTAATAGCAGCCAAGTTGGAGTTACCAGTGAACTTCTTAGCTTCACCCGTTTTAACGAAAGCTAACGATTTAGTAGTAACGTCCCAAATCGTAGAACCTTCCTGCTGCAACGTAACGTCTTCAGTCAAGTCTTTAACAGCAACGGTAATCAAACCAGAACGTCCGTTACGACCTTTATAAACCGGAGCAGTAACATTTACTTGAGAATTACCAGTTCCCTCAACAGCACTTAAAGTGATCCAACTCGGTTTAGCTTTCAAAGCATATCCGGCGCGCATAACAGGTGCACCAACTCCATCAACCAAACCCCCAATTTCAACAGCAGTTGCTCTTTCATTCAAAGCAGAATCTCCAATCATAATGATAAAAATTTAATTATTCGTAAAAAAGTTTGAAGTTCCGCACGCCCCACAAGCTATTCCCCTACTTGGGTCTGCAAAGCGTAGCGGAACATTTAAAAGTTTAAGAAACAGTCCAATTAACATTAGAAGTTACTTTGACAGTTTGTGTACCACCAGCAGCTTCAAACGTTAGACTAGTTTTATCAAGATTCAAATAAGGATCTTGTTCAAACGTTGCAGTGTAAGTAGCATTTCCAGTAACAGTAACAGTTCTGCTAGCATTCGTATTACCATCACTCCATTTAACAAAGTGATAACCGGCAGACGGTGTAGCCTTTAATGTAGCAGTTGCACCATAATTGTAAGTACCACTTCCACTAACAGTACCACCTGCACCCGCAGTTACAGTCAGTGTATAACTGTTAATTTGCCATACAGCATAGTAAGTAACATTACCAGTAACTTTGGTAGTTGTGCTTACATTAACAGAACCACTAGCTGACGTAGACCATCCCTTAAAAGTATATCCAGTTCTTGTAGCAGTAGGAAGAGTTCCTAAAGCGTCATTGTAATGGAATGAACTACTAGACTTGCTAGGAGTACCACCATTACCATTCCAAGTAACCGTATAATTCTTATAAGTTGCAGTCCATCTAGCGTACCAAGTCTTATTAGAAGTAACCTTAGTTGTCGTAGTTAATTTAGTACCACCAGTAGCGGCAGCAGTATCGAACCAACCTGCGAACGCATACGTATAAGTATTATTCGCAGCTCTTGAACAAGTAGGTAACGTTCCAATAGCTTCATTATAAGCTTTAGTTATAGATGAAGAAGAAGGAGTACTACCACCATTAGCGTTAAATGTAAAGGTGTACCTATTAACAGCTCTAGTCACATAAGCATAATAAGTAGTAGCACCTGTTACACTCGGTGTTTCTAAAGTTAATGAAGAACCAACCTTAGTTCCACCACCGTTAGCAGCAGTATACCAGCCTTGAAAAGTATAAGTGTACTGAGCATCATTTGAAGGCATAGTCAAAGTACAAGAGCCTTTCGACCCATAAGCAACAGATTGACTAGTTCTATTCAAAGACCCGTATGTTGTTTGATAATTTATTGTATAACTCCGTTTAGTTGCAGTCCAATGTGCATATATTGTAGTATTACTTGCACCCATTGTCGTATTAGCAGTAACTTGCGTTCCACCAGTAGCAGCAGTATACCAACCAGCAAATGTGTAACTGTATTGTGCAGTAGAAGCTCTAGTAGGCGTCGGCAAAGTACCATAAGCACTTCCATATTGAACGCTCTTAGAAGCAGGACTTACTGCATTACCACCATTAACATTGTAAGTTAAAGTATAACTATTAATAGACCATTGAGCATAATAGGTAACAGTACCAGTTATCTTAGTAGTAGATGAAATCTTCGTACCACCACTAGATGCCGTGTACCAACCAAGGAATGTATAACCTGTTCTAGAACAAGTCGGAAGAGTACCTAATTCTGAACCATACGTTTTAGTAATAGTTGATGGACTAGGAGTGCCACCACCGTTACCATTGAATGTTGCAGTGTAACTTCTAAGAGTAGCAGTCCACTGAGCATAATAAGTAACGTTTCCTGTTACAGTAGTAGATGCAGATATTTGAGTACCACCCGTTGTAGCTGTAAACCAACCCTTAAATGTATAAGTGTATTGAGCATTAGCAGCTCTTGTCGGAGTAGGTAATGTGCCTAAAGTAGAACCATGAGTCTTAGTAGTTGATGTAGGATCTACAGTTCCACCATTAGGATTCCAAGTTACAGTATATGACTTAAGAACAAATACCGGAGTAATATGAGTATTGGCAGTAATGTTAGAAACTGTCAGAGGATTAGTAGTAGAACCATTAGACCACTTACTAAAATTATAGCCAGTACTTGGAGTAGCTGTCCAAATAGCAGAACCACCGTATTCTACACTAGACTTATTAACACTCGCTGTACCACCAGTTGAATTAGCAGTAGTAGTTGTGAAAGTCTTAATTGTAAACTTAGCAGTTAAGCTGATATTGGCAGTAACAGCAAATGTATATGAAGCATTGCTAGATACTTTAGTTGTTCCATTGTACCAACCAGCAAAATTATAAGCAGCCTTAGGAGTTGCAACTACAATAGCATTAGCACCGTGTTCTACAGTTTGACCAGCAGGACTTACAGTACCTTTATTTGTATCCTCAGAAGTTGCATTAACAGTATAGCTCTTAATCTTATATTTAGCAACAAGAGTTCTATTAGCAGTTAAAGTAACAGCGAAAGAAAGGCTTGTAGAAACAAGATTAGAGCCTTCATACCAACCAACAAAATCATACCCAGTAGGAGCGGCTTTAGCAGTCAATGTGACTTGTGTATCACGATAATAAGTTCCTTCTTTAACTCCACCTGTAGCGGATGAACCAATAGAACAATCACCAACATTTGTAATAATAGTTCCTGAACTATTAGTAGTTAAAGCTGAAATCTTAATAGTAAACTTATCAGCTTCTACTTGAGTACAATTAATAGTTTTCGTAATACCGCTGACTGAAACAGTAACAATAGTTGTTCTGCTCGCACCGGCATTCTTACTCGCAGTTAAACCAACCGTTTTATTACCCGTACCACTCTTAGCGGCAGGGGTAAGCCAAGAAGCAATAGCCATCTTAGTACCCCTCCCCTAATTATGAAACCGTCCATTCGACGTTAGAAGTAATATTAACAGTTTGAGTTCCACCAGCAGCCTCGAAAATAAAAGAAGTCTTATCTAATTCGAGATATGGATCTTGAGTAAATTTAGCAATGTAAGTCTTATCCGCGTCAATAGTAACACTTAGAGTTACATCGTCAGAAACCTTAACTCCATCTTTCCACCAACCGCCAAAGTTATAACCCTCAGCAGCTGTAGCATGAATAGTAGCAACAGTACCATCCTCAAATTCAGCAGTTTCAACTCCCAAATTAGATTCTTTATTGATACCAACACCACCTTGAGCTACACCTTCATCTTCGGTTTTAACTGTAAGTGTATAATGTGTGGGTTCAGGAATAAGATCACATTCAATAGTAACCTTAATGTTTTTCTCAACCACAAAGCTATACTGATTGTTACTGTTAAGAGTGATTTTAACACCATCAACAAGCACTTTATTCAAAGTATAACCCGGACTTACATTAACTTTAATCGTACAAGTATCACCATCATTATAAGTACCAGCACCTTCCATTGTAGCACTTCCGTTAGGAATAGCTTCATAGGTGACTTGGAATTTATTAGGAGCATCAACTTCAAAACGAGCTTCAATAGATTTAGAGTCATTCATGACAATATCACGTGAAGTAGTCGAGGGCGCACCCGAATCAGTCCATTCTTTAAAATGATAGCCGCTATCTGCTAATGCTTCTACAGAAACAGTAGTTCCGTCAACAATATCAGAGTAAGTCTTTGTGCCACTATAATAGTCACTCCAACTTCCATTGATCTTTGCACGACATTTACCACCCGTTCCAGCAGTAAGAGTTAGCGTTCGCATGATTACTTGGTCGAATGTAGCAATATGCGTTGCATTCGTTCCGGTTTTAGCAGTGAATGTTGCAGGATTATCTGAAACCTTTGCACCACTTGTATTCCACTCTCTGAACTTGTAATTGCCAACCGCACGAGCTTCAACTGAATAAATCGAACCTACAGCAGTTTTAAACGTGTGTTCAGAAGTAGACCAACTAGACCAAGAACCATCACCTATACGATAACGAGTTTCATTAGTTCCGTCAGAACCTACCGTAATAGTAACTTCTTCCGGTGGAATCTCTACGAACGTACAAGAGAAATCTACATTCTCAGTGATAACCTTTGAATAAGGATTAGAGTTAGAAGTAGTTCCACCAATATTCCATTGTTCAAAAGAATAACCGCTATCAGGAACACCTAATACCTCAATTGTCTCACCGTCAGTAACACTAATGTTAGAATGCGAAGATGCAGCTTCTGAATATTCACCAGAGCCAATCTTATATTTACATTTACCATTAGAACCAGCAGTGATATTAACAATATGAGTTTCAGGTGGAATGTAAGTTTCCTTAAAATAAGCAGTATAAACTTTGCGATGCAGACCTTCTTCAACAATGATATTGTTTTCATTATTAGGAAGATTAGCACCAGTAGGAGTTACCCACTTTTCAAATTCATAACCGCCGTTAGCTTTACCAGCGATAGTGACAATAGTCTTTTCCGGAGCAGTGACTTCGTGTCTTTCTGCCCATTGAGACCAAGCATCATTAATATCTTTATATCGAACTAAACCATTCGCATCTGCCACGATACTAAACGTGAAATAACGAATAGCTTCTTTAAAGTTTACCGTAATCGTAAGATCTCGTGTAACAACGATGCTATATGTACCATTACCATTATCTACAAGATTACCACCAGAAGCAGTAACTGTATCAACAGCCCAACCCTCAACAGGACTTGGAACAATTATTGCAGTTTGACCGGATTTATAAGTACCACCACCGCTAACTGAACCTTTATCAGCAGGATTGGTTATAATAGTTACATTGTACTCCTCAATAACAGGAGCATCAAGCTCGAAGTGTGCAGTATAAGTTTCATCTTTCTCAACAATAAGATCATATTGAAGATTAGTAGAAACAATACGATTTAAACTATCAGTCCAATGAGTAAAATGATACCCTTGAATTGCCGCAGCTGTTATAGAATGCCTTGTACCTTTTGGGAATGTTCCGGCACCAACTACATATCCTGCATTAGCCGGATCAGCATTGACATTAATATAGAATTGTTCAATAGGAGCTTCATCCTTTTCAAATACGCCTATCAAATCCATATCTTTCTTAATAGTAAAAGACCAATTAGGACTAATAGACATAATCTCATTAGTATGGAACTCTTTCCAACCTTTAAAGTGATAACCTTGAACAGGTTTAGCATAAAGTTCAACACGACTACCAGCTTCAAATTGGAAACGGAAGCCATCTGAGTTTTCATCAGGAACAATAGCAGAACCACTACATCCAACAATACCACCCTCTTCAGGAGAAGGAACTAAAGTAACTCTATAGTAATCACGTTCGATATGACCAGACTGCATAAAATCTTGAAGATCTTTGATGTAAGTCCAAGCACGAATATATGTATCTTGACAACCACAAGTATTATTTCTAACACCACGACTAGGATGCACATAATTAGCTTTAAGACCAATGCAAACAAGAGTGTCATCAGTCAAAGACTCACTACCAACAATCAACTCTCTATCAATAGCAATAATATTACCATCAGTAGTTAGATTAATTTCGCAACCTTTTTCATCATACATATAGTAACAACCATCAGTACGATGATAGAAGAATCGAACGTTATGCTCACGCTTAGGAAATGTACCAAGAGGAAGAACTTGTTTTAACTTGACAATTTTAATATTACATTCCATAGCATTAAGTTTAAACAAATATAACTACGCAGAACCGTTAAGCACTGCGTAGTTTTCCAAGCAACTTTAGTCAGTTGCAGTATTCAGAGAAATGGTATTATCGCCGGAACCTTTAGCTAAAGTCTTAATAGCTTCAAGTTTATTTACAACAGCATTGATCACAGCTTCCGTACCAACAATGATTTGGAATTTGCGAGGACTATTATTATCAGCGGCAATCTCAGGGAATTGATTAAACTCAGCCGTAGAAATAACAAGATAAGCGACTTTATCAAAGCCAACTTTCGGGTCACCAATACCCCAAGCTTTTTGCCACTCATCATGAGGATTCCAACCCATGTTAATCAGAGAATAACGAAGGTCTTCATCACTAAGAGCAACATCAGCCAAGAAACCAGATAACTTCGTATGTTTAATGGTAATAGTACCATTGGCTTTTTGATCGGCAAGAATACCGAATACGTTCATCGTCAATTTAGTAGGCTTTTTAGCAACAACGGTTATCTGAACAGCACTATCAGCTTTCTCGATAGTAATATCAAATAACTCTTTGTTATAAGCAGTAAGACTAAGGTTCTTCTTAATCTTCTCTACCAACCGATCAACGGTATCAGTAGCATGAATCCGAACAGGTATTTGAACAATCTGAGGATTAGGATTAACCGTCAGACCATGACGATACTCCTCAGAAGAACAAATTTCAATAGCACCACAGAACTCAGCATCTGCATTATATACAATACCCTCAGCAGGCTTAAGTGCCGGATTCGTAAGACCTTTAAGAATAATAGTTTCTTTCTGATCTGTTTCCGTATATTTACGAACGTTATAAGTGAAGTTAAAAGGATTAATATCCACTCCACGTTGATTCATAAATCCACCGTCCTTAGTAGGAATTGCAGACATAATTACAAATGGCTCAGGTATACCAGTAGTAGGCAAAGCAGTACCATAAGCAGTACAAATGCCGAGTTGACCGTTAGATAACTTAGTATCAACAGTAACATTATCGACAAATGTTTTTCCGTAACTTACAATTCTCATAGTAACGTTTTATTTTAAAGAATTACTTTCATTTATAGCAATTTGATAACCTTCATCTTTAAGTTTACCAAGAAGCTTCTGTGTAGCAAGGTTAATAATCTCGGTTTTAAACGGAAGTTCAGTAGCAGTATCAGTTACAATATCAAACCTAGTAGGTTGCCTAAGATATGTAATAACAACATCAGTAATCACGAATGTATCATCCATATCTACTAAAATCCTATTGCTTTCTATCGTACATATAGGATGAATGTGTCTATTAAGACGATTGTGATACGTTTGAAGCATATCCCTACGCTGAACATCAGAAACTAAATCCATACCCGCAAATCGGCTCTCTCGCACTTTTGTAATCACTCCGTCAGAAGTGATAACCTCGTATAAGCCCGAATAATGCTCGTAGTTGAATCGTACTAATTCAATAGTATATTTATCTCCAACTACAATTAGATGTGGCGTATCGAAGTAAAACACTAGTGATTCGGGGTAATACTTGTTATTGTAGCGTTCATAAGTCACATTGTAACCTTTTCGCAGCAATATGGAGAGCATATAGTTGATATATTCAAATAGACCCTCTTTACGATAGATCTTAGCAGGATAATGAAACGTAACAGTATCATTACCGATTTGAATAACGAAATCTTCTATATAACCGGGAATAGTTTTAAATAGCTCACTGATATTAACAACGTAAATCCTAGTAGTAACAGATTCAGTTGCTCGATAACATTTAAACTTATCATATATAACACTTGCATCATAAGAGACACCATGTAGGTAATTCGCAGGTAAAAAAGCGAAGCCTCTATTACCTTCATTTGCGAGAAGGTAAAGAGGACTTCTATATGTAGTCTTTAACACCTGTAAATCATCGTAATAACGACCAGTCTCTTCAAAGGCTTTAATCTTTTGCGTAAGCAGTACGTCAATAGCTTCATTAAGAGCAATATCAATATACTGCGGACGAATAGATTCTTGCCTATTAGCATTAATCTGCTGAATCTTATCGTTTACAGCAATATGTGCTTCTTTACAACTACTATACATACTGACACTATTTTATTAGTTTATAACTGAAGCTTTATAAGCAGTGAAAAGTTGTGCTTTATATTCAACATTTTCAGGAGCAGCTAAGAAAGCCATAACCCCCTCAATGGAAGAACCAAGAACTACTTCCGGACGCACAGTATCAAAGTAATTATCACCGTCTTTCGTAATGACTTGAGCAGCGAGTAACTTATAGACTTGTGCCATTGTTTCTACATTCTTGTTATCAAACAGAGAAATAAACGCATCTGCATTCGTTTGAGAAAGTTCAGCTACAGCTGTCTGCAAATCTCCATGTTCCATTTTGATAATCTGTAGAGTATCAGCAGGAGCATTACAGATAAGTATATTTCTAATACGTTTATAAGAAGACTCATCACCTGTGAACAATTGAGCCAACTTAGTAGCAGTATTAACAACAACTTTAGTCTTAGCATCTTTCATACGCTTAATATCTTCGATACTATGTAAGTAAAACCGAATGTTAGTAGATTTCTCAACATCTTCTGGTTTATTAGCAACAGTAGAAGTAAGCAGAGCAAGACGCCAAAGAATATAATCTTGCGGCTTAATAGGAGTCATGTACATATACAGATTCTCTTCATGAACCGCAGTACCTTCACCAAAGAGCATAGCATCAAAGATAGCTTTCTCTAATTTATTTGGAGCAACCTCAGTATTAATACTGTTCTTTTTAGCCCAATCAAGAATAGCATCACGTTTAACAGGATCGTTAAGAGAAAACTCCCAACCAGTTTCAAGCTCATAACCTTGAGCGGGAACTTCAACAGTTGAGTTTTTAAGATGCTTCAAAACGAGGTCTTGAAAGTTTACATTACGGCTATCAGCAGAAGCTCCAATGATTGTAGGAAGTATAGAAGCCATTTCAGCAGTTTTACTAGATAGAGTAAGAACCGCTTTAATGCTCGGACCGAAAATAGTATTGAAAGCACCAATACTTTTCTGATTCACGACTTGAAACATAGTCGGATTCAGCTTTAACGCTAAGGTTATTTTGCGTGAGTATATCATATAGTTTATACTTTAGTAAGTTTATACTTTACAATAATCGTAATGTACGCTTATTCAAAAATCATTTCAGCCCAGAAAGAAGTAGTACCATTAAGCATATTGATACCTTGTGAAGACATAACCTCATAAGTAGCAATATCCTCTCTAGTAGATAACATCTTACTATAAGCACCCCACTCTTTAGGCAGCGGAGTAATACCTTGATAAACACCGTACAAATATTCACGACCCTCTTCACAAACCAACTGAATATTTGCTTCACCACTCGTGTTATCAATAGAGTGATCCAAGAACACCATCGTATAAGAGGTAACAGGGAAGCCACCATACATACGACCATTCTTACGATCCATTTCGGCACGAGAACCGGTATCAAACAAATCTACAACCTTAACAGAAACGGTAGCTCCGGAATAGTGCTTATACTGATTGAAGTATGCACCATAAGAAAGGATACCACCACGGCTTTGAATCTCCTCAGAACCTAACTTATCAAAGTAACCATTTCCGATAGCTTCATTCTTAATACACTGTTGGAACATTTTAGAACCACCTTTACCGGTATAAAGAACGATATTTTTGTTACTCAAATCAATATCGTTACGAACTTCAAAGATACGAGAAAGAATCATATCAATAAGCTCGATAGTCATGAATGAGTATTCGAAGTAGTTACCGAATGCGATAAGAATATCACGAACACCAGCACCACGAGGAATAGGTTTATTTGAATGTTTTTCTTGATTGTGAATAACACCGTTAATATCACGGTTGTAAGCAGAGAACCACAAATCCTCTTCTAACAAACGTCTACGCATGAACTCGAACTGACGCATTTCATAAGGCATCCAAAGAGTACCTTTAGAACCATCATCATAATCAAGTTCAAACTCAGTTACAATATTAGCAATGTTACCGGTAATAATTTTGGAGAATCTATGGAAACCAAATTGGTTAGTCATTTCACTCCAAGATTCAGCAGTAGAACGAGAACCAGTAGATAATTCACCGGCAATCGTAGGAGCACCCATACCCCAATATTTACCCCTCTCAAAATTGCTAAGATCAATAAACTCATCAGGATTACCACCAAGGATAATCATTTCATAGATATATCCACCGGAAGCAGTCTGCTCACCATCGGTCTGCATACGAACCATGTGCTTTCCGTCAGGAGTAATAGCAGAATACTGATAAGGAATCCAGTTATCTTGGAACTCCGCTTTGAAAGACATAAACCCTTTACCGGGGGTTTGAGTAGGCGTAATCAAACGCACAATCGGGGAAGTGACAGTAGGTTTCCCCATAATCTTCCACTTATACTGAGTATCACCAGCATTAATAGGTTTCTTACGAGAGATATTCCCTTGACCTTCTGTAAGAGAAAGAAGAGGAAATTGATTACTGTTCCTACCCCAAAGATAAGTAAGAGACTTATTCAAATCGACAGCACCAAGAACATTAAAGTTCAATAGCATATCGGCATCAGAGTAAACCTCTTTGGAATACTGTTTTTTTCCAATTTCTCTAAGCATAGTTACGATAATTATTTATTTGAATCAATAATACCACCCGGAACAATAGGACGTCTATTAGGATTAACTTTAGTACCGCCACCTTGAGTGGATACCTTAACTTTAGGTTTACCACTAGAAGTAATGTTCAAACGACGAACAGCTTCTTGTCGTATAGATACAGCAGCTAACTGACTAATATCAGCACCTAATAAGTTACGAAGTGCTACCATAGCGAACGTTTCATTATCAGCAAGCATATCAAAAACATCTTTCTGAGCTTGCGTATAAAAATCACCATTAACTTCAACAACAGGAGCTGTCAGATACTTAACAATATCTTTACGAGAAAGAATTTGTTCTTTACCATTAACAGTTCTTTTAATACCTGCTGTTGGAATTGCAAGACCTCCGATAGTACCTTTATTAACGATCTTATCGTATAAAGAATCAGGAACGTTAAGCACTTTAGCTTTACCATTCTCATCATAGGTAATACCGTAGGCTTTATCAAGAGCTTCTTGAGCAGCTTGATATTCGGCTTCTTGCCTAGCATTTGCAGCTTCAATCTCACGTCTTTGAGCATTGGCAAGATAATCAAGACTCTCTTTAGCAGTTTCAGCTAATACTTTATCAGCTTTAGAAAAACGAATAATACGTTCGATTTGAGCATCAGAAGTACCTTTACGTTTTTCAGCAGAACGAATAACAGCTTCTAACTGATCATCTGATTTATCTTCAAGGGTCATTGTAGTCCAATCAATATGATTAGCAAAACCCTCAAGAGAACCATATGTTTGTTTGTAAAGAGCAGCTTGATAAATATCAGGATTAGTACGGAAGAAATTGTTGATAGCTTCACTTTCAGCTTGACGTTTAGCAAGCTCTGCAATATCAGCATCACGTTGAGCAAGACCTTCAACAGTCATTTCGTATTGCTTAGGAGTACCATCAGCATTTACCGGAGTTAACCCCGAAATAGCAGAAATAGCAGAAACATCTATAGTTTCATCTTGAGTTTCAGCAGCAGCAAACTCATCTAACTGAGCTTTAGTGTAAACAATCTCTCCGTCTTTAACAGCATTACCGTCAGCATCAAGATCATACTCAACATCACCGTCATCAGTAGTAAGAACAATCTTAGTAGGAGTTTCAGTTTCAATTTCAGTTTTTTGAGTAGCAGTTTTAGCAGCTTCTTCTTCAGCTTTACGTTTAGCTTCTTCCTCTTCTGCTTTCTTACGTTCTTCTTCTGCTTTAGCGGCTTCTTCTGCTTCTTTAGCAGCTTTAGCAGCTTGTTCAGCAGCTATCTCTTCCGCAGTTTTAGTAGTATTACTATCAGTAACACCACCGGGAACAATAGGATTTGGCATAGTGTTTTATCTTTTATAAATTAAGTTATAACAGTGACAAATGTAATAATAATATGTGTATTAAAAATGGCATTAGAAATATTATTAGAAACAGCGTTAGTACCGCCTATCACACGGCTCTCTGAAATTCCAATTAATTTATGCCATTTTAAGGCTCAAATAAAGACCTCTGATGAATCCAAATTTCAGTCGATATAGTTGTTCAATTCGACAAAAATAAGAGCCTACATTAAGACTTTCGTGGCTTGTTAGCGTTAATACGATTCATGCGCTTTTGTTCCTCAAACTTGGCACGTTCCAGATTAGCTCTGTCAATATCTAAGTTTAACTTAGTCATTTTAAGATAATCATCAAGAGTACTACCATTAGCTTCATCTTCACTAATGTAATCATTACCGTTCTTATCTACTTGAAGCTTAGCATCAGTAATAATAATATTAGTAAGATTAGTATCAGCAGCAATAGCCTCTTTAGAATCGCGATCAAGTTGAGCTTGTTCAGCTTCAAATTTACGTTGAGCTTCCGCATTAGCAGCACGAGTTTGTTCAATCTCAGCATCCCACTTCTTCTGAATCTCTTCTTTTTGAAGTTCAAATTGACGTTGAGCTTCGGCAGCTTCTTTAATATATTTACGTAAAGAAGCAACGTTATGATTACAAACAGCTTCAGCAGCTACATCGTAATTTCCATTTTGAGCAGCACCAAAAGCAATCTCTTCAAGCTTACGTACTTGTTCATTAAGTTCAGCAGAGTTACCAACAAAGATACCTAAATTAGAATTAACAAAATCAGTACCATTTACACGAACTTGAACAATTTCGTTAGTATTAGGATCTACATAAGAACCTTCATAGCCATCAATCCAAGCAATCTTAGCAGCATCAAGATTAGCCATCATATCACGAGAGCGGAAGCAATCAAAGATTTTAAGTGACCATACAGACCCCATTAGAGCTTGATTAAGTCCCATTTCAGTGACAGCTTTACCGGCACGAGCTTGAATATCTCCTGCACGCTGATCGTTCATATTAGCAAGTTCATACGCTTCTTGCTTAATAGATTGCTTAATCTGATTAATAGTCGTAAGATAATTAATCATTGTAGTATTAGCAATCTCTTTAATAGCTTGAAGTGATGCTTGTTGCTTAGCTATTTCACTATCATCAAATACAAGAGTACCATCTCGATTAGCTGCATCAAGACGCTCTTCCATAGTCATATCTTTAGTATCAGCTAAGAAACTTTCAGGTATCAATAGCCATGACCGGAATTTACTAATAGTACGTTCCTCAACTAAAGTATAAAGACGATAAAGAGCAAGATAAGGTAATAAGCGATAAGGAATAGGTTTAGGATTATTAAGAAGCATCAGACGACTTAAACCATTATAAGGTAACTTACAATGATTAAGATTATTCACTTCTTCACGTTGAACAATGATAGGTTGAGCTTTAGTATATACACCCCAATCTTTATCACCAAAACGATAAGCTTCCCAACATTGAAGAATCCAAGTATATTCAATATCAATATCACCAAGAGTAGTATCTAAAACATAATCTTCATCAACAATCTTTTGCTCAATCTCACCATAAGCATTGGTATAAGTAAGAACACCACGCTTCATAGGAACCTTAAAAACACAATGACGAGCTTTGAGGACCCCAGTAGAGGGCAAGGAGTGGTACGGAGCAGCATTCTGCGCATCAATCGTAGGATTAAAAGCAATCTCACGAGAACGAAGCATAACAGGAGTAACTGTATATTCACCCGTACTTTCATGATTATGAATTATATCTTTAATATAAGCAATATCTCTTTTAGAAAGAACTTCTTGATATTCACCAATTATATCATTGATGTTAATATCAAATTCTCGCATCCCATAATCATCATCTTCAACAAAGAGATTACCACTATCAATTCGATAATACTCAAGAGGAGAAATAATTTCAAAGATAACATCATTGTATCTTACATCACGATAAGAATAAACGCTTTCAGTACAAAACCAATAATAGAAAGCTTGAATATATTTCTCATTAGCTTTAATAAGGGAATTAAGAAGATCAAGAGTTTTCTGACCACGATCAGCTTCTTCATCAATCCAATCCTTAGCAGCTTGTTTCATAAAGTCTTCAGCAGACGGAAGATCTTTAGAAGGCTCACCGGTTTGAACACCGTTAGCATTCATAATGTTTATAAATTGCTGACGAAGAAGACCATCAAGAGCAATACGAAGATCAGCATTGCGTCTAGTGACAACATCAATATCAGCATTATAAACTTGGTAGTTATTATAGGTGTTAATGAACTCTCCTATATATTTTTCTTTAATAGGAGTAATAAAATCAACATCTCTAATCTTACCGGGCAAATCTTCTTTTCTACCATTAACGGAGTTGTAGGTCGCCATTACATACTTGTAAGTAGATTCATCTACAATCCCATTCGCAGCGTCAAGAAAGGCTTTAATATCTGCTTTATCATTATTAGAATGAGCAGTAGCAATAACCCAATCACACATAGCCTTAGTCCAAACAGCTCCACGCTTAGTAGCTTCCGAAGCAAAAACATCAGGCTTTTCTAAAGAATTAGGAATCTTAGAAGCATCCATTTAACGACGATTTAAACGATTTGCAATACGTCTGTCATTATTCTCTGTATTACCTTCAACAAGACGCTTAGTATTTAAAGAGTCTGCAAGAAAGACATACATAGCAACAATAGCAGCACTAATATGGTCGAAGTTACCCTCAGCAGTAAATCTCTGACACTCTAGAAGCAATCGAACACTACTAATAGACTTAAGTCTACGAATAGGTTTACCATCAGCAGTATATGAAAGAGGTTCATAAATAAACTCCTTTAGCATACGAAGACCATTATATTTCTTATCACCATCACCAATTACAATACCATAATCATTATTGTTAGGATTAGTCAATTTACGAGTATTGGCATTAGTTGGATCAAGCATTAAGTAACGTCTAAGTTTATATTTAATGAAGTTAGAAACAGTCTCACCAGTACCAGCTTCCGGACAACATTCAGCATTATACATAAGACACATACCCATAGTGACTATATCGTTTTGCTCCATTGTGTCCAAACGTCCTATATATTCGCATACAAGTAGTTTTTGATTTGGATATGGAGTAATAGTATTACTACGCATCCATACTTGCGCAGAATAAAGAGAATGTTTATCTGTTACATCTTTTTGAGCCTTATCTACCTTATACGCATCCACAACGGTAAAGTATAAATCTTTAGGAACTTCACCATTCACTAAGAAGGGGCGATAGTACATTCTAACGCAACCATGAGTATCATCACGAGAACCATGCGGAACTTGATTAACAAACTCATGAAATCTACCTTCACCAAATATATCACGTTTAATACATTCGGCTTTCGGTATAAATTCAGCTCTATTAGAATTACCTAAATCATTAACAACAATCCAACCGTCTTGAAAGAATCTAGTAGCATTGTCATTAATTAAATCTGAAACGTGTAGATTAAGTTCAGGAGAAGCGAACATATTCTCTGTTGTATTAATGAACGCTTCGGCAGGAGTATTAGCACGCTGTGCTTTATAGATTATATGAGTTTCATTATCATTATTATGAAAGTGATTCTCTTTATCTTGTTTATCCCAAGCATAAGCCGTGAATATAATTGAATTACCACGTTCAATATAAGGTTCACAATCCCATACTTGTGGAAAGAAGAAACCACATACTTCATGACGTTTATTAATATCCCAAACGTTTTCCATGCAAAGCATCTTATTCATTTTGGGATTATAAAAGGCTTTACTAAATGCAGCCCAGTTAGCACCTTTAGTACCACCCGTACCATAAACACGAATAGTACCAACAGATATAGCACCAGATTCTGTATTAGATAAAGTAACGTCAAGAGCTTTTTGGAGATTAGGAAACTTACCTGCTTCTTCAAAGTCAATCTCAATAGCTTTCTTACCTACAGCAGCGGATTCATTTTTACCACAAGCAACGCTATAAAGATTAGACATCCAACCAAAATTTTTAAGACCTTTAGTAGATACACGATAACCTAGAAGTATATCATCAATAGCCTCAGAAATATAACCACGACGCCAAAATGTATGTTCCTCAAAATGGTCAAGACATTTCTTAGCCATAAATGTAGTAGCACCTTTATCTGTAAGATAAGCTAATTGGTCAGCAGCAAGAGTCACTGTAACATTTGGAAATAAATTAATTGTATTTGCAGCTTGACTACCACGTTTATATGAGAAACCTTTACGACGAGCTTTAGCCTTAGTAAGATGAAACTTATTATTAGCTATAAATTCATCTATTTTAAAGTTCCAATAATCACCATCCCAATAACGAGGAAAACCCATAACAGTTTCAACGTATTCAGCACCTTCACGTTTAAGTCTTGCACGTTCTTTATCATTAGGTGTACGTTCAATACGACCATAATTAAGATAAGTATAATGTGCACCGGTTATACGTAAAGGTTGAAGTAAACTTTCACGTTCCTCATCAGTAGTATTAACATCAAAGAACTTAGGAATATCTTTATAATAAAGTTTAGCTTTAATAAAAACACCTTTCTTACGACGAGATGTTTCTCTTTGCCAAAATGATTCATAAGCTGGAGTACTAGGGTCATAATCACAATACGTACCATATTCATCAAAAGTATCAGCAGCTTTAGAAAGTCTTTCTATATTAATAACAATGAAATCAATATTCATAAGAATACCACCAGAGTTACCAATAAGAAAATCATTATCCGGATCATATAAAGGCTTATTAGTAATATAACTAATACCCTCGGATGCTTTCGGATATTTACTTTTATCTTCACAGAGATAATCTATAAAAGGAATATCTCCACGTTTATAGCCCCACTTATTCTCAGGAGCAGCATTGATGCCATCACAACTATTTTTCCAATAAGCATGAATAAACATAAAGTTATCAATAGCATCTTGTGAAAACTCATATTTACTATTCATAGCTTAATCAATCATATCTATTCCACCACCAACACCATTATCTATATTGTTATGCACATCCATTGAAGCAGCAAGCTCTTTACCACCACGAACGATAGTTTTCTTGAGTTTAGACTTAACGTAATTATCTTCCGCTTCTTTAAGTTCAGCAATAAGTTTAGGTAAGTCTTTACCCATCTTCGTAATCTCACGCATATAACCGAGCATACCACCGATCTCTTCTTTAGTAAAAGAATCTTTCTTTAGGTCATTACGAAGATTCTTATTCATAACAGCCATAAGATCTTTACCAGCTTGAAGAGCATTAACAGTTTCAAAGAACATTTGTCCAACATAATTGATATTATGCTCAACAAGCCAATTGATAGCTTCAATCATATCTTTAGTTGGTCTAAAGTCTGAATTAAGTTGAGCAACTTCAATAGCATAATCAAAAGCCTTTTGATCTTTTAAACCATTACGATGAATATATCCGTCTTCATCAGCATAACAATCAATAAACTTAAATATCTTATACATAAGCTCTCTATCATTGTGCCAATCATTATAAATAGTAGCAAGAATAGGAACTTTAAGAATTTGCTCTACATTCAGAATAAGTTTAGAGCCTTCAACCAACCATACGTGCAGTGCCATAACTAATAGTTTTATCTGTTTTATTACGAGCAATAAAAAAGCCCGTACCAACTTAATGATACGGGCAAATATAAGAATTACTTTTTAAATACAAAATACAATAATAACAAAATAAAATCTTTATAGTAACTATTACTTTACCATATACTATTAGTAACTAAATTAATAGTTTCAGTTCCTACACTTGATACAATAATATCTTCCTCTTGATCATCAGCATCATTATAAACATCACAGTTAATACTTAATGCTTTATTACCGAAACCTTCATCAGGAGTAACAGTTACAAATGATTTTTTCATATTTATTTGATTTTATATTTTAACTATCATGATAAACAGCTTTCCAAATAAGATTAAAAAATTCAATTTTTTTATTATTTGTAAGCAAAATAGCAATATTTGGTCTATTGTTTAATGCAGAATTAATATTAATAATTTCAGTATTACCGATAGTAATTCCATCAGCAATATTCAAATCAAATACATTTTTACCTAATTCGCTATAAACATCAACAGTTAATTCTTTTTTAGGAGTATATATTGGATTTCCATTTATACTTTCTAAAAAGGCAACAACTTTTTCACCTTTATAATGAGAAGGTATTTCTTCATTAACTTTAATCCGTAAAAATGAAGCAGGATTTCCATTAAACCTATCCATTTCTTGAATAGGTCTAGGAAATATAAATCTTCCCATTTGAGGGCTAGTCATTGATACTTTAATATCTGCACTCATACCAAAACTTATAATAGATATTAAAGTTCCATTAGAAGAATATACACCACCTGCAATTTCTATACTTCCAAGATTTGAGGCTTTTTGAGTAATATTTATTGTTTTATTAACCCCCTCCCCCCAGATACAGTTAAAATAGTAGATCTTTTATTTCCACTATTTTGTTCACAAACAACATCAAAAGAACCATTATTAGTTCCAGAATCATTTGCAACTTCAACAAAATCTTTATTCATATCTTTAGTTTTACTTATTTATCAATAAAAGATTCAAATTGTTTCATAAATAAATTGATTTGAGTAGCATAAGCATCTACAACATATTCAATATAATTTGCATAATCTTCATTAGCTTGAACGAATAAACAGTGAACATACTCATGCCAAAACGTTTGAGTTCTTATAGAACTAGGAATATCTTTACTTCTATCTCTAAGGATAATATAGATTAAACCAAGAACGTGATCAGAAACTCCATATTGTATTCCTTGAGTAGATTGATAAGAAACCTCAGCCATATTATAAGCTCTATAGATAACTGAACCAACTTTAAAACTCTTAGGATAATCAGTATTATATTCCCAATCAAAAGTAGAATCATCCCACCAATGAGTAAATAAGAAACTCAAATTAGCCATTGCAATATCATCAAGATGAGCTTTTTTGCCATTAGGAAATTCAGCATTTAAATTAAGCTCATAAGCAACAATAATAAAGAATGCTCTAACAAGTTCTCTAAGAGATGCAGTTGAATCTAAAGCATCATTGATTTGTATGATACGTTTATCAAAATCAATTTCAGTAGTTTTGACATTAGCGTGTTTAGCTATATAATCAAAAGAACTAATCTTAAAACTGACAGATGTTACTTTCTCATTTAAATCAGTAGAAAGAAAAGGATTAAGAAAAACTGTTTTCATATTAGAATCAATAAAGTTAGAAATACAACATTAAGACCAATAGAAACACCACCGATCTTAGCCCACTTAGCAGAACGACGCATATACTTCTTAAGATCTTTAATCATATCTTTATTACTCTTTTCTAGTTCAACAATAGATTGCTTATAAACGTTCGCTTGATTCGTAAGAGTATAAAGAGTATGTTTCAAACCATCAATAAGAGTATCTTGCTTAACAATAATGCTCTTTAAAGATTTACATAAAGCTGCATCATATTCACCTTGTTTAAGGAGAATTGCAATTTTACGATTATCTTCAAGAGTATATGTAATAACAGTATCTTTAGAGACTTTCAATTCTCTGCCGTATATATCGAGCGATGCTATCATCAGAAACAACATAAACATCAGAGAAGTTCTTAATATCTGTTTCATATTTAATTATAGTTTTATTTGTATTAGCTTTGAGACTATCTATAAGACGTTCTTGTTTTATAGCGTAATTCTCCAAAGCAGAAATAACCCTACCAAGAGAATCCAAAGTATGATAAGGAATATCAGTTGTCGGTATTCGTTCTTCTTCATTACATTGGATAATATTAGTAAAACATAGAGCTAAAAAAAGGAGTGCTATCAACACCCCTTTAAAATCTATTTTCATAATTTGAACTCTTTAATATTAGTAAGAGTATAAGTAAAAGAATTACCATATAAATCTTTAGCCTTATTTACCAATGGCATAAATTTATCTTCATAATCTCTAACAGATTCAAAAACTTGACAACCAGCAGAATAAAGACCGATAGTACGAATAATTTTCCACTTAGAAGCATGATGTATATTAATACCAGCCATCTCGTAACTAATACGACCAGATAAATCAAGTTTATTATCTCGGTTATTATCACGATAAAGTGGAAGAGGTTTAACTTGAACAAGTGCAGGATAATCACCTTTGTGTTTTCCAATCTTAAATGCACCTTTAAATTGACCTTCTTTTAAAATAGCACAACCTTTAGAATTTATAGGTTTAATCAAATTCAAATCAGAAGGATCAGTAGTTATTGAAAACCAATCATAAGTCCATTTACCATTCATCTTAGGATTAGCATCATTAGCTTTGTAGAATACGAGAAGAAGATCATTAAATGTACCTGTATCAACAGTGTTACATCTAATACCCCAAATGTTCAGATTGTAGTTACCTTTATCAAAGATAGCAAAATCATGAACTTTAGCAATCTTACGAAGAACGTCAATATTAGTCTTAGCTATGACATCATCATAAGTAATTAAAGCATTCGTTAATTCACTCATAGTCACTTGATATTATAATTAAACAAATTGGTATTTGCTTTACGTTCTTTATTTAATTGAGCAAGTCTATAATCACAAATGGCTTTAACCTCAGCTTTAAGGTATTTAATATCAACAAAAGTAACAACCTCTTCATGTGGCATATCGTCAGGAATCAAAGGATTCTCAATAGTCCTAATATGACAAAGCATATTACCAAGACATTTAAAGCCCCATTGTTCAATCAAATAATCATACATACTTAATTGAAGAGAATAATGAATACCAGTAGAATCCTGTAAATGATTTATAGGAAACAACATAGTTTCATTAGTAACAATGTACTTATCTAAGTCAATAGTGCCATCTGCTTTCTTAGCCCAATACCCACCTTCAAATCGAATAGGTGCTTTATTAGTTTTCCAATCAAGAATAAAGAACTCATCACCTTTAACGAATAGAATATCAACAAGACCTGAAATCAAATACTCTGGATGATAAACACCAATCTCAGCATAGATCTCAAATCCCATAGAAGTCATATCCTTAATAAACTCGTAAATTTGAGGATACCTATCAGCAATACCAACAACTCGAAAATAATCGAGATCGAGTCTGCCATAACTATGAGTTCTTATAATATCATCTACTGTATAAATACGACCATCAATAAAACCATTCGCATTTAAATAGTAGTTGTTACATCTTTTCACGCATTGTTCTAGGAAATTATGCTTTTCAGTTCCCTTAGCACAAGCCTTTTCAGTTTCAATCTTCCATTCAGCAAGAATCTGTTTAACAGTCTTACCTCTATATCGAATATATTTACTATAATTTCTATGAGTAGGAGGAACAGGACGACTACCAATATTAGCACAAGCTTCAGCAATAGCTTTCCAATCCTTTTGTTCTACAAACTTATTAATAATAGTAGTAGTAGATATATACTCTCTATCAAGAGCGTCAGTATATTTATGCTTTTCCTCGTCGAAGAAGATCGGCAAGTCTCTGGGTATAATCTGCGTCATAAGCTGCTTTATCAGTAAGTTTAAGGAATAGCTTCTTTCGTAATCGTTCATAGAACGCTTTGTGACGTTCTTTCATATATTCATGTGGTAAAGAAGTCATCTTATTAAAATCAAAACCACATTCAGCATAAATATCGTAAGTTTCAGGATGAATCCAATGTTTACCAAAGGAAGGTATTTCAATCTCTCTATCCACACGTTGCATTGCAGTAAGAATAGACATCCACTGACTATCTGCAATATCATTTAGAAAACGTTCAAAATCTTCTTTATTATGAATAAATGTAAGAAAGTCTCTACACCAAATCTGTTCGGGAGTATAACGTTCAATAAAATGACGACCTTTTTTGGTCTTATAATACATCTTAGTAGGTTCCTTTCTTTTACGATCTACAACTGCAACCATTCTCTCATAAAGTCTCGTGACTTGAAGAGGAAATAACCTAGCACCTTTAGCCATAACAGAATTGAATTAATAAATCACACCACCAATTTGATTAAGAGAAATAAGATTACATTCCCAAAATTCAACTTTACCATCTTCACCAACAATAAGCTTACTACGATCTTTAAGACCCGGACGATTTTCGACAACTCTAAAGTTATCATCACCACCAAGAACATCAATAAGCTTTTTGTCAAGATTTTTAATCTTATGACTTAGAGGTACACCTTTGCCACCATAAGACATATCAAGAACAACTTCACGTCCAAGCATATATGGCGGAATATTGTCAGGAATAGCAATACAATAAGTAGCTTTAGGAACTTCTCTATCAACTTTCATAACATCAGTTACTTCAAGCGGAGACATCTTATATTGATTTGCAATAATAACTCGACCTTCGCCAACTTTAATATTACAAAGAGAACCCGGCGCAACACAAGCTGTTTTAAGATTATTCATATCAGCTTTAATAGCTTCGATTTTAGTTTGAATTGAATCCATAGTTTAAATAATTTACTTTATAAGATAATCAATGTTAATAGGCACAATCTCATAACCTCTACAAAGACCTGCGTCAGTATAAAAAGTAATATTATAAACAACCAAAGTATTACTTACTGTAACATTGTACATAGTAGTAGGTTTAAAAGGAGGACGGTCTTCAAAAGAGCAAATGACAAAAATGGAAAATCTTTATCCAACACGTCCTCAATGTGAAACAAAGTATAAAATGAGAGTAACAGAATTACCATTAATAATAGTGGGAGTACCAACAATAGCAGCGATGTCTTCAGTTACAGCAGTAGTCAGTACTCCCGACTTCATTATGAGTAAAAAGCCACTCACAAAGATATGAATAAATTAGATATTACAAGGGATTACTTGAATATCTTTTTCTAAACCTTATATTTTTCTGTTTCAAAGGTAGTATTCAATAGAAATCTCAATATCACTAGCGTCTTCACCCAGATTTACAGCCACGCACGCAGTGCCTTGTTCTTCTGAATGCTTCGAATCAATATGCAAAAGCATTTGCAGTACTATCACGCTTATACTTTTGTCTATATATACGCACGCACGTGTGCGTTATGCAGAGCTTTGCGATATATATAAGGATATATATAAAGATTACCAAAGGTAATATCAATGACAATATTACTACTTCAAATTCGTCCGTCCGTAATAGGTATTTTAATTATATTCAAATAAACCTCTTATCACCCTCCAATACTCACCTACTCATATCCCCTCTTATTACCCCCTATAGTCCCCCTCTTTTCTCCCCTTTTCTCTCCCTCTCTTTTCCTCCCTCTTCTCTCCTTTACAAAGCACCCAGAAGCTACTTAAAATAGCTTTAAATATAATAGTATTACCTTTAGTAAGTATATGCCCTTCTAAGTTCCTTTAAGTATCTTTAGTAATACTTAGAGTAACATTAAGTAAACTTAGAGTATATATAGGAGTTCCACCCCGCTCAATGCAAAATGTAACAAAGCTACGAAAAGCATCTGTAATACTTAGAGTAACAATAGTATCTTGAATAGCTTTGCAACTACCAACTCTCGGAGCTTTGTAACGATCAGCAGACCCCAGTAGGGAAGAAGGACTGGTCACGCGCGGAACGTCTGCATTATCACCCGTATTATCAGAGTTAGTATAAGCATCTTCAATGTATTTTGAATAAGCATGAGTAAGATTCATAAGTTTTGCAGTGGTAGAAGTATCTTTAGTAATATTAGAATAACCATGAGTAATAGCAAAATGTTGCTCCCTTCCACACCTATTTCCCTACTGGGGATTACAAGGCTCATCAAAGTTATTATAAATACCGGTAGTATTAATACTATTACTACTTAGAGTAACTCTGATATTACTTGTAATATTATCTGTAATAGAATCAACGTTGCCACATTTCGGCTTACATTTTTGGCAAATTATACACTGAATTTTGATAATGCTTATGCTGATTGTCTTAATGTTACTCTAATTAATTTTAAAGCTAATGCAGATTGTATTGAGTATGCTTTTAGTATTACTCAAATTACTTTGAGTATTAGCAAGACTTCTTATTCGATTTACATTGCAAATTCTAATACTCGAATTTGTACACAGAGTGATTTAAGCGCTTATTCTAATTCTTTTGATATTGCAATTGCTTAAGGAACTTTGGATATAAGCAGGGCAGCTAATTTAATTCATTTTGCAATTTCTATTACATAGGCTCGTCTTTACCAATCTTCTATTATTAATTCTAAAGCATTTTCTAACACTATTACTATTCAATTTTCTATTGGCTTTAATGACACTGTTGTTCGACTTTATACCGACTATGAGAGTTTGTGTGCGGGAACTTATTCTATTACAATTTATTGCGGATATTCTCTGGATTTTATTATTGGTTATTTTAAGGCTTTTAGTAATGCAATTTTTAATTTTGATTCTTATGGAGTTTCTATTGATTTTAGTGACGATAATTCTAAGACTTCTGTTAGCTCTATTGCATGGTTTATTCTCATGATTCTTTTATTGCAAATTCTAAAACATTTTCTATTGTTATTACAATTATTAATTCTAAAACTTTTAGTAACAGTGTTTATAGCTTAAACTCTTATAGTGTTTCTGTTGGTTTTGGTTTTGACAATTCTAAGGCTTTTGATGATGGTTGTTTTAATAGCTTTGAAGACGGTGTCATTAGTTATGATTTTAATATCATTGTCATAGAGGTTTAATAATACTATTTCTTAGGTTTTAGTAACGTAATTTATAGCTTTAATTCTTATAGTATTTCTATTGGTTTTAGTTTTAATAGTTTTGAAGTTTCTAATGATGATTGTTTTAGTATTTTTGAAGACGGTGTTGCTGAACTTTAGGTCGGGCGTGAGAGTTTGTGTGCGGGGACCTCCTTATACGACAGCACCCCCTTGTAATGCTTGGGGGAATGCCCCCGTCGATGATTCATGAGGAATGATTTTCCGAATTGGAACTGCAATTTTCCATAGAGATGTTGCAGTTACAATTTCTATTACCTCACGACTATCTCCGTTTGATAGCATGGATTTAATTAAAATAAATATTAATTTTGAACCTCACGATGCTAAGGTGAATCGTATCTATCTTATGAATACAATGATTAATGCTCCTGAAGTTAAGAAGATGAGTGCAATTGTGTTGAATGCAATTGTTGTTCTTAAAGACACTGAGGATTATCAAGATCGTTATCTGATTGATTGCAATGATCTAGAAGGTAATACTATTGAACGCTTGTTTATTGGTAAGAAGATCTTTGATAAGATTGATGGTCTTGTTGGTAAGATTATCGATGTAGTCTATAAAGATTGCATTGCTGATGTTACTCAGTATATTGATGATGAGGACATCAATGAAGAAGTGAAGTTTCACACGACTACACACAAGCAAGTGGTTGATGTTGTTAAGACTAATGATATTAACTTGTTGATTGCTTGTGCTAAGCATGGTATTAAGGATATGTATAATGAATTAAAAGAGTTAAACAAATGAGAGTATTAAAGACGTTAGTGAAGTGCATCATCATATTGGTGGTGCTCTTCTTATTATCAGCTGCTGAGAGTTTAGCTGATTGGTTTGCATCAGTTATTAATGGTGAAGTGTTCATTGGATTTCTATTAGGAATTGTAATTGCAATTACTATTGCATCTATTATTAAACCTGATAAATTTAATTAAGCTATGAGTGATTATTATGAAGTTAATGGTGAAGATTCTATCGAGATTAATCCTTTTACTGAGGCATTATTAGATGAATTAGAATCTTAATGTGTTAAGAGTAGTGCTACTAGTGCTACTCTTATTTTTTTAAGACCCTACAAACTCCGTCTAATCAACACGACTAAACCCCTTATTGTAATTGGCGGTCGTGGTGATCGTCCTAGAAATTCTAATACTTAAAATTATGGCAGACGAATTAAAGAATCCAGTGAGACGTTCAGTTATCGGTGAAATTATCTCTATTAAAGAGATTAACAAAGACGACTTTAAAGAAGGTAAATTTCGGCATAATTGTCGGATTGTTCGTGTTGATCCTCTGAATGGTGCTCCACTTGTTGATGTTTACATCACTAATGATCAGTATGATAAATACGGTCTTAATGCGATTGTATTCGCAGGTAATGTTGTGAACTTTAGCATTGATGAGAACATCGCAGGTGAGACCGGTTATATCGACCCTGATACCGAAGAATGGACGTATCATGAAAAGACATTCAACAGCTTTGCAGGTGCTGACAATGTTGGTAGCTTAGGTCTTATCGGTGTATTCGGTAAACTTGGTGTTGGTGCGGATATTGTTTCTGGCTTCATCAAGAACATCGAGACAGCTCGTAAGCAACGTGAAGCTGTTGTTAAACCTAAAGTGGTTGAAGCTGTTGCTACTGAACAAGCAGAAGAAGCTGCGTAAATTCCGTGAGGTGGTGCTGAGTATACTCTCAGTGCTGCCTCTTCTTTTTATTACTTAATTAATCCGACTAATGATCATGAAATTACACGTTATTTATAAAGGTCAAACTGTTGATATTTCTTATGATTTGCTTTGTATCAATACTGATGAAGTGAATATAAGATTCTCTAATTCAAATGCACAGAGTTGTAAATTTTTAACACAATATCTCGAAGCTAATCGTCTTGATTACACTCTTAAAGATAGAGAAGACTATAAGGAAATTGTTGCACTTCCGGATATATTTGCACTTACTCTAAGTACAAAAGATACATATCGTTCTCCGGTTGTTAAAGATAATCTCTATGATGCTATTATTAAACGCAGTAATGACATTGAATTAGCTCATAATGCTATTAGAGAATTTAAGCGTAATGTTAAGATAATTGATGCTAGGCTTGTTGATATGCAAGATGATTTAAGTAAATCTGAATATGCTCGAAGCATTGATAATATTACTAAAGAAATACTTGAATTTAAACGCTGTAAACAGCTTGAAGCCTTAGCATTAGCAGAAGAACATCTTAATGTTTCACGTGAAACAATACCGACAGTTGAGACGTTGGAAGTGGCTTACGAAGTATCGACGTTGTTCAAACTTGAAGACTTTGCGAAGCTTCTATATATTTACGGGTATTTAGAAACGCAATCGAAATTGTCTAAGAAATATCAGAAGGTATATGATACATTAGACAAATTAAAGAAGTATATGTACCCGGAATATGTTAAAGAGGTTGAAGCATTGGGACAGAATTTATTTGCTGAATTACAAGAGAAAGCTGCGAAGTGGGCGGAGAATGAACTGAATATTAGTGAGTGGATACGGGAGAGATGTAGACAGTTTGGATTTGAGGTTGAAAGTGAGGATGAGTTTGAAGAATAGAAATAGCGATAGAAACTACGTCTTTAAAAGCATTCGTAA